>Ga0247837_1000021_pt1 | contig 236366 bp, 223 predicted proteins | sample LaCtaG_2_FD_187115 | JGI IMG/M metagenome (GOLD analysis project Ga0247837, IMG submission 187115) | Freshwater microbial communities from meromictic Lake La Cruz, Castile-La Mancha, Spain - LaCruzMarch2015_14.5m | ecosystem: Environmental > Aquatic > Freshwater > Lake | place: Spain...
TTAATCACTTCTATCGCTTTGTGATTAACGCTATCACTTAATTTACCCATAGTATTAATTCTAGTCATATTACTAGTCCTTATTGTAAGGAATAATACTGGTACTGTGAATTACGGGGCTAGTTCATAGAACATAAAAACGTATATTAAATAGACCATGTTTATGTAAGTTATGCTTTGCAAATTGCATTAAATAATCCAGATTATGAGTACTAATACTTTGCTTGCAAACACTTATGCCAAAAACAAAACCCCTGAAAATTGCAGGGGTTTTGTTTTATGTTATGGCTTTGACCTATTTTAATAAGTCTAGCTCATTGAAATAATTAAGTATTTGGTAGTGAGCAAGCACCAGTACCTGCATTGCATGTAACATCACGTCGCATAGCCAACGCGCCTCTGGTTCGAGGTACATAAGTTAAGACAGCGTTTGCTTGATAGTTTGCTTGTGTCATTGTTGGTGCAGTTGCACAAGACTGTGTTGGGGCTGCAGCAGGATCGCGACTAGCAGCTGCATCTGCAACTGCACCGTTCATGTAAGCTTTCGCTTCTGCTAAGCAGGCGCTATTTGCGGAACGTTGTGTGTAGTTTTGATATTGTGGCAATGCAATCGCAGCTAAAATACCGATAATTGCTACTACAATCATTAACTCGATTAAGGTAAAACCTTTTTGTACTTTTTTCATGTTCATTATTTATTTCCTTTATAAAAAATTAATTTAGTATTACTAGTTAGAGTAAAGCACACCAGAAATAGTTAATATCAGTGCTTGCATTTATATTAGCAACGGGTGTGCCAACTTTTGAAAAAATTATTTAAATATATGATTTATATATGTAAATAATTTTATTGTTGAGCTTTAAGGCTTAAATAGAAGGGTTTTTAGACACTTATTTAATATTTTGATTGACAATTTATGTCACAACAATCGATTAACTAACTATTCATGTCACTTGGTTTTGGCAACGCCTTACGACTATGAACATCATAAATAAAAAAGGGATTGCAAATTGCAATCCCTTTACATATTAAACATTAATTAATAAACATTTGCTAACTAAAGCTTACCAAAGCTTCCACCAAGGATTTTTGCTACTTGGTGGTGTATTATTTGCCGTTGTACTGCCTGTCGTTGTTTTGCTTGGCGTAGCAACGGCTTTAGTTACTTTGAGTTTTCGGCGGCCTTTTTCAATCCAGGTAAACCTGCATCAAATACACTTGTGATAAAGTTCACGGCAGTTTCGTCATCTTGGCCTGGTGGAATGGGTGGGTTTAATTTATAAGTACGGTAAAAACGACCAACCCATGTCACTGTTGATTCGCCAGCACCTGGGCCAGCAGTTACGGTCATAAATGCGTTGTAATCAGCCACTGGTGCTACGCCACTCACGATTTCATATTTCATTTTCATTGCATCGTCATCGGCGGTACGTAATTTTTCGTAAATATCACCGCCAGATTTTAAAGTGAGCGTTCTAAAAGTTTCTTCGCCTTTTTTCTCTAATTTAGTGCTGGCAAAGCTTGGGTGCCATGACATGTTGCCGAAATCTTTTACGATTGCCCACACTTTTGCGGGTTCTGCTTTAATCACAATGGTTTTTTCTACTTTTTGTGGGCTTGGGCCGTGCGCCATTACGCTAAAAGGTAAAAACGCTAATGCTAGCAATGCTAAAAACTTATTCATTCATTATCTCCAAATGGTGATGCTATAAAAAAATACAACACGTTATTATAAAACAGTTGCGGCAATCTGCACACGCTTAAGATAACGCGTGTTTGCATCAGGCGTTGACGCTTGCCGTTTAAAGGGCATAATTTTAGCGTGAAGGTAAAATAAATGCACCAAAAGCGCGGCTCTTGCTACCAGTCTTAATATGGGTAAAAAGCTTTTGAGTTTTTGCATCAATGATACTCACTTTGTTTTCACCCCAGCTGGCGACCAATACCCATGAGGCTTCTGGGGCATAACTAATGCCCTCGGGGGTCATGCCGACTTCAATGGTTGCTGTTGTTTGCTGTGTTGCTAAGTCGATGATTGACACTGTATCGTCCTGCGTGTTGGTCACGTAAAGCGTTTTGTCATCGGCGCTTACCGCACTACAATAAGGGTGCTCACCCACCTTAATAATGGTTTGCGCCCAAGTTTTTGTATTAATCGCCGAAACTGTATTGTCGTAAACATTCACTGCATAAAGCATATCGCCCGCGTGGTTCATCGTTAAGCCAAACGGATGTTTGCCTACCGCAATGCGTTTTTTTATGGAGAGTGTCGCCGTTTCAATTACTGCAATTTCATTACTATCGCGCGCTGCAACAAACAACAAGGCGTTATCTGGGCTAACCACCAAGCCTGCTGGTGCTTTCGAAACAATCACTTCTTTAATAGATTTGTAATTGGCAGAGTCGATTGCCAGTATGCGGTCAGAATACCAATCAGCCACAAATAAGGTTTTGCTATTGGGTGCAATAGTGATTCCCACTGGCGAACCAGAAATGGTGATTGTATCGACTACTGTATTGGTGGCAGTATCGATGACCGAGATGTTTTGGCTATCGACATTGGTAATAAATGCACGTTTTAAATATTGCGATACTGTAACCCCCACAGGGCCTTTGCCAACTGCAATATTTTGTATGACTTTGGCAGTTTTAATGTCTATGACTGATACTGTATCGTCGCCCTGGTTAGTAACGTATGCTATGTTGCCGCGCTGATGTGCTGGCGTGCAAGCACCCAAAGCGAGTAAAAATAGAATCAATAATCTCATTATGCACATTGTAGATACAAAAGTGTACTTTCCCAAATGAAGTTGTAAGTCAAACACCTCATCAAAAAAAGTTAAGCTTTCATTCATACCAAAAATATGAAAAAATACGTATAGACAATTAAGGTAGTTGCAAAATGCTAGATAGAGATGGATATCGCCCCAATGTGGGTATTATTCTTTGCAACGCGCATAATCAGGTTTTTTGGGGAAAGCGTATTCGAGAACATGCTTGGCAGTTTCCGCAAGGCGGAATTAAGCATGGGGAAAGTCCAGAAAATGCGATGTATCGCGAGTTGATGGAAGAAGTAGGCTTAAAGCCAGAGCACGTCCAGATTTTGGGCCGTACGCGTGATTGGTTGCGATATGAAGTACCAACCAGCTGGATTAAACGCGAATGGCGTGGCAGTTATAAAGGTCAAAAGCAAATTTGGTTTCTACTGCGTATGGTCGGTCGCGATACAGATGTTTCGCTACGTGCCAGCAGTCACCCTGAATTTGATGCTTGGCGTTGGAGCGACTATTGGGTGCCGCTTGAAGATGTGATTGAGTTTAAGCGTGATGTCTATACTTTAGCCTTAAACGAGCTCTCGGTACATCTGCATCACAAGTCACCAGTTCGTAAAGAAACCGCTAAATCAACAAATACAAGCAAATTGCAAGACAATAAAGCTAAAAATTCAGCTAGAAATACAGTTAAGTCTGCTTAAACGCCATTGCCTCACCCAATTGGATTTTGCGTGCAGGCTGCCAATCAGCGTTAAAACTCAGTGTGTCATGTTGAAATAGCATCACAACTGTTGACCCTAGTAAAAAACGGCCCATTTCATCGCCTTGTTTATAGTGTATGTTCTGATCTTCATATGACCAAGTTTGAATGCGGCCAACGCGCGGCGGGTTTATCACGCCATTTTTGGCGCCATTAGTTGCTTCGTGCCATACAGTCGCCATGCTGCCAACAATGGTAGCACCGACCAATACAATCACAAAAGCGCCATGCGCATCACTTAAAAACTCACATACGACGCGTTCGTTTCGTGCAAACAAATTAGGCACGTTAGCAGCAGTGTTTGGGTTTACTGAGAACAAATCACCAGGCACATAAGTCATGCTGATTAGTTTGCCATCGCATGGCATATGAATGCGATGGTAATCTTTAGGGCTTAAATATAAACATGCAAAAAAGCCATTTTCAAACTTGCTAGCAAGAGGTTGTTGCCCTGCAACTAAAGCTAAGGTTGAGTATTGATGGCCTTTTGCCTGAAAAATCTGGTCTTTCTCGATTGGGCCGAATTGGCTAATCGCACCATCGACAGGGCAAATAAAATCTGCCTTAGCTAGGGCGCGCGCATTTGCTTTAAGTGGACGTGTGAAAAACTCATTAAAGCTGCTATAGCTTGCAATGTCTGTATTTGCCGCCTCACCCATATTCACTTGGTAACGCTTTACAAACCAGCCAATGACTGCTGTTGTGAGGCCGCCTGCTTTAAGGTTTGCAAGCTTGCCAGCAAGTATTGTGAGCACTTGCTTGGGAAGTAGATATTGTAAAACAATCGAAAATGGCACTTTAATCCCTAATAAAACTTCAATCCTTGAATAAAAAAAGGGCAAAACGTTTTGCGTCTTGCCCTTCGTGTCAGCCGCTGGCTTTAGTTCTTACTTTGATCTACTAATTTGTTTTTAGCAATCCAAGGCATCATTGCGCGCAATTGGCCACCTACTTGCTCAATTGGGTGTGCTGCATTTAAGCGGCGTCGTGCAACCATTTCTGGGTAATTGGTGCGACCTTCTAAAATAAATTGTTTTGCATAATTACCGTTTTGAATATTGGCTAAACACTCTTTCATGGCAGCGCGCGCCTGGTCACTAATGACTTTAGGGCCAGTGACATATTCGCCATACTCTGCGTTGTTGCTAATGGAGTAGTTCATGTTGGCGATGCCGCCTTCATACATTAAATCTACAATCAATTTAAGTTCGTGCAAGCACTCAAAGTAGGCCATTTCTGGGGCATATCCAGCTTCGGTTAATGTTTCAAAGCCAGCTTTAACTAACTCAACCGCGCCGCCGCATAATACGGCTTGTTCGCCGAACAAGTCTGTTTCGGTTTCTTCACGGAAGTCAGTCTCAATCACACCACCTTTAGTACCGCCGTTAGCTGCTGCGTAAGATAATGCGATTTCTTTTGCTTTGCCTGAAGTATTTTGATAAACCGCGATAAGTGTTGGTACGCCACCACCTTTTAAGTATTCTGAGCGCACTGTATGGCCTGGGCCTTTTGGCGCAATCATAATCACATCTAAATCTACGCGCGGCACGATTTGGTTATAGTGAATGTTAAAGCCGTGCGCGAAAGCAACTGCAGCGCCTTTTTTAAGATTAGGTGCAACTTCAGCGTGGTAAATGCCAGCCATTGTTTCGTCTGGTAAAAGCACCATTACAACATCTGCATCTTTTACTGCATCCGCAATATCCATCACTTTATGGCCAGAGTTTACTGCCTTTGCCCATGAGCTGCCTTCTTTACGCAAGCCCACAGTCACAGTTGCGCCACTGTCTTTTAAGTTGGCTGCGTGAGCATGACCTTGTGAACCGTAACCTACTATAGTTACTTTTTTGCCCTTAATGATGCTTAAGTCAGCGTCTTTGTCGTAATAAACTTTCATTGCTTTTTCCTTAAATACAATTGGTTGTAATAATTTAAATTTTTAATTCTATATTTTCAAAATTCTGTCGCCACGCCCAATGCCAGAAGCACCAGTACGTACGGTTTCTAAGATGGCAGTTTTGTCTAGGCTTTCGATAAAAGCGTCGAGTTTAGTGCCAGAGCCTGTAAGCTCGATTGTAAAGCTGCCGTCTGCAACATCAATAATGCGCCCACGGAATATATCGCACATGCGTTTCATTTCATCTCTAAATGGTGCAGTAGCTTTGACTTTAACCAGCATTAGCTCGCGCTCAATATGCTTGCCATCATTTAGATCGAGTACTTTAATTACATCAATAAGCTTATTGAGTTGCTTTATGATTTGCTCAATCACTTCATCAGAGCCACTTGTTACTATAGTCATGCGTGACATGGTGACATCTTCAGTCGCAGCAACTGTGAGTGATTCAATATTATAGCCACGCGCAGAAAATAAGCCTGCCACGCGTGAAAGAGCGCCAGCTTCGTTTTCAATCAGAATAGAAATAATATGTTTCATTATTTCTTCTCCTCATGCGATTTGCCTAGTATCATTTCAGATATACCACGGCCGTTTTCCACCATTGGGAATACGTTCTCAGCTTGGTCTGTAATAAAGTCCATAAATACAAATCTGTCTTTTTTAGCAAAAGCATCAACTAAGGCGCCTTCTACATCACCTGGTTTAGTAATCTGCATGCCAACATGACCATAGGATTCTGCTAGTTTTACAAAATCTGGCAAGCTTTCCATGTACGATTCCGCATAGCGATTTTGGTAAAAGAACTCTTGCCACTGTCGCACCATGCCTAAGTAGCGATTGTTCAATAAAATCACTTTAATCGGTAAGCCATATTGGGCACAGGTTGAAAGCTCTTGAATATTCATTTGAATACTGCCTTCACCCGTTACACAAGCTACTTGCGCGTCTTTATCAGCGAATTGGCAACCCATCGCATAAGGCAAACCTACGCCCATAGTGCCTAGGCCACCAGAGTTAATCCAGCGACGTGGTTTGTCGAATTTGTAATATTGCGCAGCCCACATTTGATGTTGACCAACGTCAGATGTCACATAAGCCTCACCTTTGGTCACTTCACACAGTTTCTCTATGACATATTGCGGCTTAATTACAGTATCAGACATTTCATAACGACCACCATGCACATTGCGCCACTCGTTAATCTGTGACCACCAATCGCTGATATCATTTTTAATTGGTTTATCAGCTTGATTGATTTCTAAAGCTAAAAGTGCATTCATGTCAGCTAAAACAGATTTCACGTGACCCACAATCGGCACATCCACCTTAACGCGTTTTGAGATGCTTGATGGGTCAACATCAATATGAATGATTGTGCGTTTTTGTCCTAAAAAATGTTTAGGGTTGCCAATAACACGGTCATCAAAACGTGCGCCAACCGCGATAAGAACATCGCAATTTTGCATCGCCATATTCGCTTCATAAGTACCATGCATGCCTAACATGCCGACAAACTGTTTGTCTGTCGCAGGGTAACCACCCAAGCCCATGAGCGTATTGGTGACTGGGTAATTTAGCGTTTGTGCGAGCTTTACTAACTCTGCAGCGCCATCACCCAATACTAAGCCACCACCTGTATAAATCATCGGGCGTTTGGCTTCAAGCAATAATTTAATTGCTTTTTTAATCTGCCCGCTGTGACCTTTTAATACTGGGTTGTATGAACGCATTTCCACTGACTCAGGGTAGTGGAATGCTGTTTTATGTGCAGTAATATCTTTGGGAATATCGACTACAACGGGGCCTGGGCGACCTGTAGCAGCAATATAAAAAGCTTTTTTTATGGTCGCTGCAATATCGCGCACATCTTTAACTAAAAAATTGTGCTTAACACAAGGGCGAGTAATCCCCACCATGTCTACTTCTTGAAACGCATCTAAGCCAATGGCTGGCACAGGTACTTGGCCGCTAATCACAACCAATGGCACAGAGTCCATAAATGCAGTGGCAATGCCTGTAATTGCATTGGTTGCACCAGGGCCGCTAGTCACAAGCGCAACGCCTACTTCACCCGTCGCGCGGCTAAAAGCATCGGCGGCATGCACGGCAGCTTGTTCATGGCGAACAAGCACATGCTGAAAGCCGTTTTGCTTATATATTTCATCATAAATATGCAGCACAGCCCCGCCAGGATAGCCAAATACAAATTTGACTTTTTCGGCGTTTAAGCAACGAATCACAATCTCCGCACCACTGATATCGTGCGTAGTTTTTTTATGCGAATCGCTTATGCTCTCAGATTGAGTTTGCGCGCTAACAGGGTTAACCTTCGCGTTTTTTGCGGGTGTTGCCATAAAACCTTGAATTAAATGATTAAATTGTTGAACCCTCAACATTAACGGTTTAGTAGCATTTGGTCAAGTTTCTAAGTTTATAAACCATAAAAATAAACAAAATATTTCAGCGGGGGATTTGATAGCGAATTTCGCAATCAGTAAGCAATGATTTATTGATCTAAAGGTGGTGCAACTTTGAGCAATTCTTCAATCGTGGTCAACCCAGCAGCAACTTTTTCTGCTCCATTGAGCATTAAGGGTTGCATGCCTTCTTGATATGCAAGCATTTTAAGTTGCGCTAAATCGGTATGCGGCGTAATCAGTTTGCGTAGTTTTGGCGTGATTGTGAGCATCTCGTAAATACCGCTACGGCCACGGAAACCTGTTTTACGGCATTCAAGGCAACCAACAGCTTTCATCACTGAGGTAGGTTTTGGTGCTTTAAATGGGTGTGTAATCGATGCCCATTCTACATCGGTAATGTCATGCGGCGCCTTACAAGCAGGGCAAAGGATGCGCACCAAACGCTGTGCCATAATGCCTAACACAGTCGAGTGTATTAAATAGGAAGGCACACCCAAATCAAGTAAACGCGTTATAGCAGAAGGGGCATCGTTAGTATGTAAAGTAGATAAGACTAAGTGGCCCGTTAGCGCTGCTTGAATTGCCATATCGGCGGTTTCGATATCGCGAATCTCGCCCACCATAATAATATCTGGGTCTTGCCGCATCAGGGTGCGGATACCATCCGCAAACGTGAGGCCAATATTGGTTTGTACTTGCATTTGATTAAACGCAGGCTCAACCATTTCAATCGGGTCTTCTACCGTGCTTACGTTCACTTCGGGCGTGGCGATTTGTTTTAAGGTGGAATATAAAGTGGTCGTTTTGCCAGAACCCGTTGGCCCTGTGACTAAAATAATGCCGTTGGGGGCTTTCGTCCAGTTCGCCCATAAAGCAGATTGTTTTTGTGAGAAACCAAGTTGTATAAAATCTTGCACAATGACATCGGGTGTAAAAATCCGCATCACTAATTTTTCGCCAAAGGCGGTTGGCATGGTAGATAAACGTAACTCAATTTCAATACCATCGCCACTTAAGGTTTTAATGCGACCATCTTGCGGGCGACGTTTTTCCACCATGTCCATACGGCCAAGTAGCTTAATGCGGCTAGTAATGGCATTCATGATGTTAGACGGCAATTGATACACTTGGTGCAACACACCATCAATTCTAAAGCGCATGGTACCCATGTTACGGCGCGGCTCAAGATGAATATCGCTGGCGCGCTGTTCAAACGCATATTTGAGTAACCAATCTACAATATTCACCACATGTTGTTCGTTCGCATCTAGGTTTTTATCTTTGCCAAGCTCAATGAGTTGCTCAAAGTTTTGCACACCCACAATTTGGCCAGCTTTGGCTGTATTTGCTTGATTAATAGAAGATGCAAGATTATAAATTTCTGGTAAATAGCGGTTAATTTCTAAAGGGTTAGCAATTACCAGTTTGATATTTTTGCCTAAAATGCGCTCTAAATCGGGTATCCATTCCGTTTGATAGGGCTCGGAGGTCGCAATTGTTGCATCGTTACCTTTAATTGCAATTGGCATAATTTTAAGTCGCTCGGCATATGCCTTAGACACCATTTGTGCAGCAGAGGTGAAATCGAGTTTAAGCGGGTCTATATGGTAATAGTCAAGCTCAGCTTGTTCTGCCAGCCAGCGGGATAAATAATCTACAGTGAGTACGCGATGTGGTGGGCGCAAATCTTTCCATTTTTGCTCGCCAATAATTATGATGGGATGTAGGTTGGAGCTATCGAGTTTTCTATCTTTGTAGAGTTTTTCGGCTTGGCTTTTATCTAACCTGTGATCGTTTACCAGCATGCGCAGCACGTCACCTAGATTCAGTTTGCCTTTCGCTTTTGCCATACTCACGGGTTTAATCATTGTTTGAGCTCATATTTATTTTTATGGTATTCATTTTTGCACTATTTAATTTCATGCTAGTTAATCTCATGCTATTTGATTCGCATTGATAAATCAATGGCCCGAATGTGCTTGGTTAAGCTACCAACAGAAATACGATCTACACCAGTGAGTGCAATATCGCGCACTGAGTTCAAATTAACATTGCCAGAAGCCTCAAGGAGCGCGCGCTTATTGGTGATGCGAACCGCCTCTTTCATATCAGACATACTAAAATTATCCAACAAAATGCTTTTTGCGCCCGCGTCTATTGCTTGTGTGAGTTCGTCGAGGTTTTCTACTTCAATTTGAATACTTACATTAGTTTTTAAATTACGTGCGGCGTGTAGAGCATTGGAAATGCTACCGGCAGCGGCAATATGGTTTTCTTTAATCAAAATGCCGTCATAAAGCGCTAAACGTTGGTTCATGCCACCGCCCACAGTAACCGCATATTTTTGTGCTAATCTTAAGCCAGGTAAGGTTTTGCGCGTATCTAAAATTTCCGCTTTAGTGCCAGAAACCGCCACCACATACATGCGGGTATGTGTTGCAATCGCCGATAGCAACTGCAGAAAATTTAAAGCACAGCGCTCAGCTGATAGTAACACACGTGCATTTGCCGAAACTTCGCATAGGACTTGGTTGGCAGATATTTTTTCACCTTCGTTTACCATCCATTTGATTTGTGTGTTTTCATCTAAGGCTTTGAAACAAGCGTTTACCCAATCGATGCCACAAATAATTGCGCTTTCACGCGTGATGATTGTTGCCACGGATTGTTGTGTTGCGGGGATTAACATTGCGGTATGGTCGCCATCGCCAATATCTTCGCTTAAGGCATCTTTTGCATTTTGTTGTACCAAGGAGTTAAACGCTTCTGAGCCGCGCGGATATTGTTGTGTGAATAGAGGACTAGACATATTTGCATTATAATGCAGATTAAGTATTTAATTGCGCATACAAATCATGAAGCTTCTTTATACAGTAAATAGCCCTTATGCACGCAAAGTGCGCATTGTTGCCATTGAAAAACATATCGATGTCACCTTGCAGGAAATCAATTTAAGCGACCCCGAATGCCCTGTTAAAAATCACAATCCGCTCGGCAAGGTGCCTGTGCTGATTTTAAATGACGGCGATAGCCTGTATGACTCGCGCGTGATTGTGGAATATTTAGATTTTCACACGCCGGTTGCGCGTTTAATCTCGCAAGACCACAGTGCAAAAATTCGGGTGCGCCGCTGGGAGGCCCTCGCAGATGGTGTTTGCGACGCAGCGGTGAGTGTTATGTTAGAGCAACGTAAGCCTGCAGAGCGGCAATCGCAAGCCAATATTGATAGGCAAATGGAAAAAGTAACGCGCGGTTTAGAAGTGCTCAATTTGGATATTTTTAAAAAGAAATGGTGCGTGAATGAGACGTTTGGCTTGGCGGATATCGCATTAGGTTGTGCGCTAGGCTATATTGATTTGCGGTTTAAAGAAATGAATTGGCAGGAAATATATCCGAATTTGGCGAAGCATTATAGTTTATTGGTGAAGAGACCGAGTTTTAAACAGACAATGCCGGTGGGTTGATTTTTTAGGTTATCGCGTTATGTGACTCTCTATTGCAACGCTTATCGTAATAACTCTTGTCGGTTTTACTCACGACAATACCAAGCTTAAAGAAAAAAGTTACTTTTTGGAGTGCCGAGATTGCCCGTGACATTTTAGATGGAACTTCACAAGAAAAAGTAAAAGAGTGGTGCGCTATACGAAAGATAAAGTTTGACTATTTGGAAAAACAACATTTGTTAAATACGAACATAGAGAGCATAACTGTTTCTGGGATAGCATTTCATTGTTCTGAATGGAATATTTTTCTTAAGGTTACGTTGGATTTTAACGGGCGCACAGCCAGTAACAACGTTAGTACTGCAGGAAGTTGTGTATGATTGGCTGGAGTATCTTCTGTAAATTTAAATTTAATTTTCACGCTGTAATATTCTTTTTCGCCTCATGGCGAGTTACTTTCCTTTGCTTGTACAAAGGAAAGTAACCAAAGAAAACGACACCCACTGCCGCTTTTCACCTTCGGTATTAGAGCCGCATCTTAATGGTGACTGCGGAACTCGCGCTTTCAGCGCTTACTCAGTCCTCGTCAACTAGCATCTGCCTCATTAACCGTAAAGAACATATCCGCAAAGTGCCCGCTCATACTTCGCGACCTTGGCGCCAAACCCTCAGGTGCGGCAAAGAGGATTTGAAAATTAAAACTATCTACGAATCGTCATTCCGACGTTAGTGGCGAAGCCACGAACCACAGAATCCAGTGTTTTTAAACCCGAGGGAAAATCAATGCTCTGGAAGCCTCTCCGGAACTACCTTTCAAAACAGGTGTTTTGATATTTTTGTTTAGAAGCGTTATTTTTGAATGTTATTAATTAAAAATAATATCGTCGCTATCATCCACAAGCTTAGCAAGTTGCGTTCTTTTCCGCATATTTTGTCTGTAGTTTAAGCGTTTTTGCGCCGCCTCGGGGAAGTCAGTAAAACGAATCACATTTTTATCAATCAGCATCGAGATTAAGTCTTCTACCACACGCGCCATTTGTAAATCACTTTCGCGAAATGGTGCGCTTTCAGTTAAGGTGTCTTCTAAAAACGCAAGGTATTCCCTGTCGTGATTTTCAACAAATTCCCAGCCATCGCTAAAGCTTTCTGCCGCGCTCGCCGCGATAATTTTACCTTGTGGATTTTTAAATACGTAAGCCATTGTGCTCGTTTACCTAAAATGATTCTATTCAATCAATTTTAGTCTGTAACAGCTAATTTGCATCTTGAGAACAAAAGGCGAAATGGGGTTTAAACCGTGCTTTAAAAAACTAAATTGCGGCGGTGATAATGCCACCGAACTGTAAGTTTAAAATGCGGCGGTGATAATGCCACCGCCTAGGCAAACATTGCTTTCATACACCACAGCAGACTGGCCAGGCGTAATCGCCCATTGTTTTTGACCAAAATGAATTTCTACTTCTTCTTTGTTAAGTTTATCAATCTCACATGGCGCATCGGGTTGGCGATAGCGTGTTTTGGCCGCATATACCCAGTTGGTCTCAGGCACTTTATCGCGAATCCAATGTAATTGGCCAGCTTTTAAACCATCGTTGAGCAACAGCGGGTGCTCGTGACCTTGCACCACAATCAGCTCGTTTGCTTGCATATTTTTTGCCGCAACAAACCATGGCTCGCCATTGCTATCGCGGCTACCGCCGATTTTTAAACCTTGGCGTTGGCCTAATGTGTAATACATCAAACCATCATGTTGACCCACCACTTTGCCCTCCGGCGTTTTAATCTCGCCCGGCATTTTAGGTAAATAGCGCTGTAAAAATTCTTGAAATGGCCGTTCACCAATAAAACAAATCCCAGTTGAATCCTTTTTATCGTGATTAATTAAGCCCGCAGCGCGCGCCATTTCACGCACCTCCCGCTTTAAATATTTACCTAATGGAAATAATGTCTTAGAAAGCTGTGCTTGGTTTAGGCGATATAAGAAATAGCTTTGGTCTTTGCTGCCATCATCGGCTTTTAAGAGTTGAAATTCGCCCGGGTTAATCGGGTTTTCGCGCACTTGCGCGTAATGCCCAGTGGCGATTAAATCTGCACCTAGTCCCATAGCATGGTCCAGAAAAGCTTTAAATTTAATCTCTGCATTGCACAAAATATCGGGATTAGGTGTTCGGCCAGCTTGGTATTCTTCTAAAAAATTAGCAAATACGCGGTCTTTGTATTCTTTGCTAAAGTTCACTGCTTCAATTTCAATACCAAGCTTATCGGCCACAGAAACTGCGTCAATTAAATCTTGCTTGCTACTGCAATATTCATCGTTATCATCGTCTTCCCAGTTTTTCATGAAAAGCCCAACAACGTCATAACCTTGTTGCTTTAGCAGCATGGCAGTGACGGATGAATCTACACCACCAGAAAGCCCTACAACTACTTTCTTTTTTGTCATTTTAAAATACTCATAAGTTAGTAATCACTTCCAGCGGATAGCTTTTACCTGCTAAATAATCTTCAATACAACTTAACACTTGGTCGCTACGCATTAAATGTGCTTTTTTGCGAATTTCATCAATACTCATCCACAGCGCTTGTACAATGCCAGTATCAAGGGCTTGCGTTGGGAAATGCTTACCTACCTTGCCAATAAAGGCAAAACGCAAGTAGGTGGTTTCGTTATGCGTGTGCTTCCATTGATAAATACCTAATAGTTTTTCTGGCATAAATTCGTAAGCAGATTCTTCCATAGTTTCGCGAATAACCGCTTCAAGCAATGTTTCGTCATCTTCTAGGTGACCTGCAGGTTGGTTATAGCGATTGCCACGGTCAGTTTCTTCTTCAACAAGTAGAAACTTGCCGTTTTGCTCAATAATCGCGGCAACTGTCGCGTTAGGTTTCCATTGTGGGATTTTATTCGTAGAAGTTTTTTTCGCTTGATTTGTCAAAATGCTGATTTTCATGGGTGTTGGTCTTAATATAATATTTTACCGCTAACTCGCTAATTGCGGAAACAATCCTCTTAAGCCGTGTGCAATAAATTCCACCGCCATCGCCGCTAAAATTAAACCCATTAAGCGTGTGACAATATTAATACCGATAGTACCAAGTTGATGGGATATTGCTTCTGCCAATTTTAACACCAGCCAAATGATGCCAGAAATGACCAAAACGGGAACTATCATTGAAACATGTCCCCAAAAAGTGGGGTGCTGTTGCGCATTTAAAATCATACTAGAAATTGCCCCTGGCCCAGCAAGTAAGGGGATACTTAACGGCACAATGGCAATCACTTCACGTTCTGCAAGCGTTTGCGCTTCTTCTGTAGTTTGTCTTGTGCCACCTTGTTTGCCGTGCATCATCGATATGGAAATGAGCATGAGCAAAATGCCGCCACCCACCTGAAATGAGGGGATTGAAATGCCAAAAAAACTTAAAATGTCATTACCAATAAATCCAGATAATACCAATACAATAAATACCGTGAAGGCAACCGTTCTGGCAGTCCTTGCTCGGTCGGCTTTGCTCCATCCATCTGTAGCGCTTATAAAAATAGGCACGCTTCCAATTGGATTCACAATTGCAAAAAGTGAAACCGTAATTTTAATAAGCGCTGCTAAGTCGACCATTTGTAAACTTTCATTTTGATAATTTGTGATAGTAAATTAAAGTATAACTATAAAAAACCAAAGTATAGCTATAAAGTACAGGTATCTATAAAGTAGGGCAATGAAATAAACTAATCTTATGAAACATATTATTTTAGCCTCACAAAGTCCACGCAGAGTGGCTATATTAAAGCAAATGGGCGTAGATTGTATGGTGATGTCTGCAGACATTGATGAGTCAGTCAAAGTAGATGAGTCACCAACAGCCTATGTGTCAAGACTTGCAAAACAAAAAGCCTTGGCAGTTATTAAAAAGTTAGATGGACAACATGCGTATTTACCGATTATTGCCGCAGACACGACGGTGGCACTAGGTAATGAAATATTCGGCAAACCAGAAAATGATGTAGATGCATTTAATATGTTAAAAAAGTTATCAGGCACAACGCATCAGGTGCATACTGCCGTGGTGCTATCGTTTAACGGTAAAATTGAAAAGGTACTGAATACTACCAACGTACAGATGATGCGCTTAACTGATGATAAGATAGCGGCATTTATTGCAACTGGTGAACATCGAGATAAGGCTGGAAGCTATGGTATACAAGGCATAGCCGGTAGTTGGATTAAGCGCATAGAAGGTAGCTATACTGGTGTAATGGGCTTGCCAGTACATGAAACATCTTTGCTCTTAGATAAAATTAGCAAAATGAAAGCGTAAAGATTTGGGACAAGAAATTTTAATTAATGTCACGCCGCAAGAAACGCGTGTAGCAGTGCTCGAAAAAGGCATTGCGCAAGAGATTCATATAGAGCGCAGTTCATCACTTGGTATTGTGGGGAATGTCTATCGCGGCACGGTTTGTCGAGTTTTGCCAGGCATGCAATCGGCTTTTGTTGAGATTGGCTTGCAGCGCGCTGCTTTTTTGCATGTGGCAGATATTATGGAATGCCATGTAAATGGTGAGCCACAAACAGAGCGCCCAATTCAAGAAGTGTTGTTTGAAGGCCAATCGATTATTGTGCAGGTGATTAAAGAGCCTATTAGCACTAAAGGCGCACGGCTCACCACAGAAATTAGTATCGCAGGGCGATTTTTAGTATTTTTGCCGCATCAAGATCATATTGGCGTTTCGCAACGGATTGAAGATGAAGAAGAGCGTGAATTGTTGCGCAATCGTTTGTTGGGCCTGTTGCCAGAAAACAGAAGCGGCGGCTTTATTATTCGTACCATGTCAGAAAACGCATCAGACGAAGAATTGCTCAATGATATTGAGTATCTACAAAAAGTGTGGACAAAAATTCAGTTAGATAGTCAATCTGCTAGTGAACGCTCTTTGGTGTTTTACGATTTAAGTTTACCCAGAAGAATGTTACGAGACGTAGTGAATGATGACACCGTTAGCATACGCGTCGACTCTAAATCAACATATGCGCAGTTAAAGGAGTTTGCCGAGCTTTATGTTGCAAAGGCCGTAAAGCCTTTAACGCATTATCAAGGTGAGCGCCCGATTTTTGATTTTTATAATATTGAAAAAGAAATTGAGCGAGCACTTTCGCGCAAAGTAGAGCTTACTTCCGGCGGGTATCTTATTTTTGATCAAACTGAAGCGTTAACTACAGTCGATGTGAATACGGGTAGCTTTGTGGGTGGTAAAAACTTATCTGATACTATTTTTAAAACGAATTTAGAGGCCGCACATTGTATTGCACGGCAACTCAGGCTAAGAAATCTAGGTGGTATTATCATTATTGATTTTATCGACATGGATGAAGATGCGCAGCGTGAAGCCGTACTAGAAGAGCTAAAAAAAGCCGTTGAGTTAGACCGCGCAAGAACCGGTATTAACGGTTTTACAGCATTGGGTTTGGTTGAAATGACTCGCAAAAGAACCAGAGAAAGCTTGGCGCATTTGCTTTGCGAACCATGTGAGGTTTGCAACGGGCGCGGCGAATATAAAACAGCCCAAACCATTTGCTATGAGGTGATGAGAGAACTGCTTCGTGAATCTAAGCAATTTAATGCCAAGGAATTTAAAGTGATTGCCTCAACAGATGTGATCAATATGCTTCTTGATGAGGAGTCGCAAAGTTTGGCAAACTTATCTGACTTTATGAATAAGCGTGTGACTTTGCAGGCAGAAAGTCAGTATGCGCGCGAGGTATTTGATATTGTATTGATTTAAGTTTAGATTAATTTAATTTAGATTATTGAGTTGCAGATGGTTGAGTAGGCGTGTTAGAGGCTATATTTATGAAAGGTATTTCGGGTAAATTCATCGTTTTGTTGAGGTTAATTGGTTTTTGAACAGAGAGTTTTGCCTTTTTAGGCAACTTAACAGCTTTCACCAAGTGTAAAAGCATCATATCAAGTGACTGAACTTCTTTAGAAATATCCGTATATTCTTTTTCAATCATTGCTAATTGAGCATCAAGCGCTTCTTTGCTGGATTTCGCTTCCATGAGGTTCTTTACACGTTCATCCAAACTTGTTTTATGTTCTGACATTTGCGAGATAAGTTCGCTCAACACGTTATGTTGCCAAAGCTCGCAGTCTTTTTCGGCTTGCTCAAATATTTTTTGCATCTGTGTGCCTAGCCCTAAAAAGAAGCGGCGAATTAAAAAGTGTTTTTCTGTAAGTACATTAATCGGGTCAGCACAAAAGTCATCTGTAATTTTTTCTAATGCTTTCATGTTTTTAAGAAAGTTCGACATATCAAGTGCGGGTGGTTCAAATAAATCAAACTCATGTTTTGTTTGAAAAACATCGTAGATATTATCGGCTAATCTCTTTATGGCTTTGCTTTCATTGGTAATATGTTTAGCAAGTTCATTCGCTTGTTTCATTAAGCTACGCATCCCTTTATTCAAGCCAACAGTTGTCCAACTATCGCCCATGACTTTGCGACTTTCTGCAAGCGAAGCATTGAGATAATCTGCACTTAAATGCCGTAATAATTGCTTACCTAGTTGACTTATTTTTTCATGCGCCAAATTAAAAGTGGGGATCGAGGCTTCATATCGCTTTTTATCTGCTACTACTTTGGCTAATACTTGTTTTGCCGAGTCTTCTTCTAGGCCTCTTAATTCATTTAGTTCAGATATTTGTGCGCGAAGACTAATGAGGCGATGCTGTACTAACTTGCGAGAGCCTTTAATCATTTCTGTACATTCTCCGATGACAGCGTGACCTAAGACTTCATGTTTAGCATTAATAATCTGGTTACCTAAGGTGGTTTCTAGCTCTAAAAAACCACTCTTTTGCAATAGCGTTGAATCATTCTTGATTTTAGCGATAAGTGCTTTTTGTGCAGAAATCGCAATGATACCCTCAGGTGATATGCCTAATTGATGTGCAGTGATATTGATTCTTTTTTCAATGTCATTTGCAATGTGCTGCTTGGGTTTATAGTCATCCCAAAGCAGATCAATCTTATTGACTAAAGTTAAAGTGTTTTTGGCTCTGCCTTTAATAAAGTCATTCCAAACTTGCATGTCTGACGGTTTAATGCCTGAATCAATAGAGGTTAAATATAAAACCGCATGTGCATTCGGGATAATATTCAGCGCGAGTTCAGGTTCATTATCTAAAGAACATAAGCCTGGTATATCAATAATCACTAATCCACTTTTTAAAAGCGGGTGAGGGAAATTAATAACTGCATGACGCCATTGCGGCACTTTAACAAATCCTGTAGTCGCTAATTGATTCAGCATCGATGCATCTAGTGGGTCAAATAATCCCAGTTCTTCTGCTTCGACTTTCGTCACTTCTTTTAAATCAATTAGCTTTCTTAGTGTTTCTTTTATTTCATCTGGAGAATAAGTATTTAGCTTGAATTTTTTCCATGCAGTTGGTGTGGTTTTTAAATAGGTGAGTGAGTCGTCATGCAAACGCGTTTCTATTGGCAAAAGACTAATAGATGGCTCAGCACGCGCATCCCAAAAAATCTCACTGGTACACATGGAAGATAACCCAGGTTCACTTGGTAATAGCCTTTGATTAAAATCAGAGAAGAATAAAGCATTAATGGTTTCTGATTTACCGCGAGAAAATTCTGCTAGAAAGGCGACTACTATTTGATCGCGTCCAAGCATTTCAAGCATGTCGTATAAGCGTAACTCTTGAACAGAGTCGCTATGTGGGCTGGTAGCTAGCCAATCACGATAGTTAGCAATGGTTTTTATTAGACTTGTTCGCCAAGATTCGTATTCACTGATTTTGTCAGCAATAAGGTGGTTAGTCATTAACGCTTCAATCATGATGTATTTTTTCTTATTTTGTAGAAACTAAAATAACTTTATTCAAAATTAATGTATTTAAAATAGTGTTAATAGCTGAAATTCTAGTGTTCTAACCACAGAAACATTAATCATTTGTAGAAAAATCAATGCAACAATAGGCGAAAAATCAATACCGCTCGCCGTTGGTAAAACGCGTTGAATTGGCCCTAGTACTGGTTTTGTAAGGCTATTGAGTACGCCAGAGACTGGGGATTGTGGGTTTACCCAACTTAAAATTACTTGCAATAACAATGCATAAAAAAATATATCTAAAAAAGTACGAAAAACGCCTAAGAAACTCATCCCGATTATTCCAGCCCAGACGGATTGCCCCGCAACACTTAGTGGAAAGTCACGTAGCCATATTAAGCACATTTGCAATAAAAATTGCGTGACTATTGCAAGAAAGAGTGTAGATAAATCAAACTTACCCCAACTAGGCAATATCTTGCGTATAGGTTTAACGGCAAAGTTAGTCAGGGTGACGACCATTTGTGAAAGTGGATTGTTAAAAGAAGCCCGAACGAGTTGCAGGACAAATCTCAACAAAAACAACATGGTAAGTAGATTTAAAACTGTCGTGATTAAAAAATTAAGGGCTGTCGTTAACATATAAATTCCTAATGTTGGCCTAGTTCATCGCCTAATGATTTAGCCCTGGTACTGGCCTTTTCTACTGCTAAAGCAATAGCTTGTTTTACTTGCGATTGTTCTAAGCTAAATAAACCTTGCTCAGTGGTACCACCTTTTGACGTGACTTGTTCACGCAAGGTAGCAATGGGCGTACTGCTGGTATCAGCAAGTAAACTTGCACCTTTAAACGTAGCAATACTTAGCGCTTTGGCTTGTACTTCATTTAAGCCTAATTTTAGCGCAGCTTCGTGCAAGGCTTCTATGAAATAGAATACATAAGCTGGGCCACTTCCAGAAATTGCTGTGATTGCATCGAGTTTTTCTTCCGCATCAAGCCATAACGTCGCACCGACCGCGCTTAATATTTGGTCGGCTGCGGTGATTTCTTGAGCGCTTACGCTAGGCAATGCGTATAAGCCCGTGATGCCTGCTTGAATTTGCGCAGGGGTATTGGGCATTGCGCGAATAATATTATGATACCCGCCTAGCCAGCGTGATAAATCTGTTAAACGAATGCCTGCCGCGATAGAGATAACTAATTGATTTGATAATAAACTACCTAATGTTGTTGCGAGTGCTGGCAAATGCTGTGGCTTGATGGCCAACACAATCACATTACACTTTTTTATTTGATTTAATTCATTCGATGTAACTACACCATATTTTTTATTGAGTTCGATGCATTTATTCGCTTCAAGCTCAATCACGGTGATATCTGACATAACAAAATGTTGATTTTTTAAGCCAATGATTAGCGCCTGCGCCATATTGCCGCCGCCAATAAAGCCTAATTTACATCCTGATTTCATTGATATTGCCTTATCATTAATTAATTATAATTTCTTGCACCAAAAATAGCAGAGCCAATGCGCACTATGGTAGCACCTTCCTGTATGGCTGCAACATAGTCATCTGACATGCCGATAGATAAAGTATCTAAGTCAAAATTTTGCTTAAGCGCTTTTAAAATATCAGCAACAATTTTAAATTGCGCGCGCTGTTTGGCAAGGTCTTTTGTGGGCGCTGGAATTGCCATAATACCGCGAAGTTTAAGCTTGGGCATCTGGATAATTTGTTTTGCTAAAACTGCAATAGAAGCAGCTTCTGCACCACTTTTAGAGCTTTCTTCGCTACTGTTAATTTGAATGCAGATATTAAGCGGGGTTAATGTGTCTGGTCTTGCATCATTTAAACGCGATGCAATTTTTAATCTATCTACCGAATGTACCCAATCAAAATGTTGCGCAATTAACTGTGTTTTATTGCTTTGTATTGGGCCAATAAAGTGCCATTCGATGTTGCAATCTTGCAAATACGTTTGTTTTAAGATGGCTTCTTGCACGTAGTTTTCACCAAACGCGCGTTGGCCTGCCATATAAGCCTCGCGTAGCTTATCAGCTGATTGTGCTTTACTCACAGCCAGTAGTTTAATTTCATCAGATCTGCCCGCAACTTGCTTTGCATGCAGAATACTTGCTTGAATTACTTGCAAGGAATCGGAAATTATGGTCATAATTCAATTATCTAAACAATAAACTTTGTGTAGTTTCTTAATATAGCATCTTAAGTGTCGATGTTTAACTAATTATAGCAGGAGCTGATCGTGGATATTTCGGATTTACTCGCTTTTTCGGTAAAGAATAAAGCATCAGATTTGCACTTGTCGGCAGGCTTGCCGCCAATGATACGTGTACATGGCGATGTGCGTAAAATTAATGTACCAAGTATGGATCATACGCAAGTGCATGATATGGTCTATGACATCATGAATGATGGGCAGCGCAAGGTTTATGAAGAAACGCTTGAGTGCGACTTTTCGTTTGAAATTCCAAATTTGGCGCGTTTCCGTGTCAATGCGTTTAATCATAATCGAGGGGCTGGCGCGGTATTTCGGACGATTCCATCTAAAATACTAACTTTAGAACAACTGAATTGCCCACCTATTTTTAAAGATATTGCAAATACCCCGCGCGGAATAGTGTTGGTGACAGGGCCTACAGGCTCAGGTAAATCAACTACCTTGGCGGCGATGGTCGACTATATAAATGAAAATGAGATGGGGCATATTTTAACAGTCGAAGATCCAATTGAATTTGTGCACACTTCGAAGAAGTGTTTAATTAATCAACGTGAAGTGGGGCCACATACATTGTCTTTCCAAAATGCGCTCCGTTCAGCGTTACGTGAGGACCCCGATGTCATTCTGGTTGGTGAGATGCGTGACTTGGAAACGATACGTTTAGCCCTATCCGCCGCAGAAACTGGTCACTTGGTATTTGGGACTTTACATACGAGTTCTGCGGCAAAAACAGTAGACCGTATTGTGGATGTGTTCCCTGCGGCAGAAAAAGAAATGGTGCGCTCTATGCTCTCAGAATCGTTACGTGCGGTAATCTCACAAACTTTATGTAAAACCAAAGATGAGCAGGGGCGAGTGGCTGCGCATGAGATTATGATAGGGACGCCTGCAATTCGAAATTTGATTCGTGAAAATAAGGTTGCACAAATGTATTCTGCCATTCAGACCGGCCAAAATATTGGTATGCAAACACTAGATCAGAACTTACAAGATTTAGTGCGACGCAACGTGATTTCTGCTAATGAGGCAAAAGGAAAAGCTGCAAATAAAGATTCGATTGTTGGTTAACTTAAAAAACTATGCTCTGTATCAGTTCTTGGCATCACCATTCTCGCTAAGTGCTAAAACACTATGTCGAATGCGAAACCCCTCATGGAAATTGGCTTGCAGGGCATGCTTTTTAGGCGTTATTTATTAGGAATTTAAGATGGAAAAAGGTCAAGCCGAGAAATTTGTATTTGATTTGTTACGATTGATGCTTGGGAAAAAAGCATCAGATATGTTCATTACGACCGGCTTTCCGCCGGCAATGAAAATTGATGGAAAACTAACACCTGTGAGTTCACAAGTGCTGACGGCACAACAGGCACGTGAAATAGCGCGCTCAATAATGAACGACAAACAAACGGCAGAGTTTGATGCTAGCAATGAGTGTAACTTTGCAATCGGTATTCCTGGTGTTGCGCGTTTTCGCGTAAATGCTTTTGTACAGAGGGGTACCGTAGGACTTGTGTTCAGGACGATTACCTCAAAAATTCCTAGTTTTGATGATTTGGGTCTTCCCGAAGTGTTAAAAGATATTGCGATGACAAAGCGCGGCTTAGTCATTTTTGTCGGCGGAACAGGCTCTGGTAAATCAACCTCATTAGCGGCAATGGTCGGTTACCGCAATGAAAATAGTTACGGGCATATTATTACGATTGAAGACCCGGTTGAGTTTGTTCATGAGCATGTCAATTGCATCATCACACAGCGAGAAGTTGGTGTAGATACAGACAACTGGCATATTGCTTTAAAAAATACATTGCGCCAAGCACCAGATGTGATTTTAATTGGTGAGATTCGCGACCGTGAGACCATGGATTATGCAATTGCCTTTGCGGAAACTGGCCATTTATGTTTATCAACACTACACGCAAACAGTACAAACCAAGCGCTTGATCGGATTATTAACTTTTTCCCAGAAGAGCGTAGGCATCAGTTATTAATGGATTTATCGCTTAATACGCGCGCTTTTATTTCGCAACGTTTGATTCCTAAAGCAGATGGCATTGGTCGTGCAGCGGCGATTGAAATCATGATTAACTCGCCTTTAATTTCTGATCTAATCTTTAAAGGAGATGTGCACGAAATTAAAGAAATAATCGGCCGCTCGCGCGAGCTTGGTATGCAAACGTTTGACCAAGCCTTATTTGACCTACATGAATCTGGTGCTGTTAGTTATGAAGATGCCTTGCGTAATGCGGACTCGGTGAACGATTTGAGGTTAAAAATTAAATTGCATGGTAAAGATGCAAAATTGAGAGATAATTCTACAGGGTTAGATCACTTGGGTATGGTTTAAGCTAGATTTAACTAGGCTCGATTTAAAAGCCAAATCCAAATAAAAAAGCCGATGAAGTTTCATCGGCTTTTTTACTGTAAAAATTAACTACTTGATTGAAACTTCTACACGTCTGGCTTCAGCTAAATCACCACCACCCTCAACCACTTCTGGCTTCACAAACTCAATTCGCATCACATCTACGCCTGCATTTAATAATGCGGCTTGTGCTGCCTTGGCGCGGCGGTATGCAAGGTCTTCATTAGACTGTTGATTACCACGTACATCATGGAATCCAGATAGGATTGCTTTTGATTCAGGATGCGTACTTAGCCATTCAACAATTGGCGCAAGTGTAGTCGCAGCATCAGCATTTAAAGAATCTTTACCACTATCAAAATAAAGTTTCGCTGGTAGTGGTTCCGCTAATGCAGGTGCTGGACTATTAACTATGATTTGATTATCAACTGTGACGTTAGACCCAAAAAAGGCTTGTGCATCAGTGCCGATTTTCTGCCTAGTTTCCTCAGTACTTACGGTGCCTCTGAGTACCACTTCTTTGTCGTCACCTTGTGCTTGAATGTCATCACCACCTACTAGCAAGGCTTTAAGCGCTTCAGCATTGCTAACCCAGCTCACATTAGCACTCTCTCCATCGCTAGCAAAATCTGTTGCTGACGCAGTAAATCCAAATTTTGTTATGATGACAGAAGAGTCCGTCGCCGGCACAACCTCTGCCACTGAAGATTCTGAAGCTGGTGCGCAACAAGATGTATTAGGGCCGTGGCCAGTCAATAGCATCCATAATAAAATAATGGTGAGGATAAGCGCGACTATCCAACTCCAACGGGAGTAACTCGATTGATCGTTATGCATATTGGTCACCTTAGATTATTTTTTTAAACCAGCTGAAAGCTCATCTTGCAATTTTTTGAGCTCAGTCCATTTGTTAGCGGCTGCTAAACCTGCTTGCTGTGCCCATGTACCAGGATTAGCAATGCGGAAACGCGGACCGCCATCATCTAAGACTTTTCGCATCTGAGGCACGCTTGCTACGGCAACTTGGGCAAACGTTTTAAGCCCTGCATTTTTAAATAAATCATTAATTTTAGGGCCAATGCCTTCAATCACTGTTAAGTCATCTGCATTTTTAATGATAAAGCCCGCTTTTTTAGCAGCCACAATATCAATACTAGCGACTTTTGGTTTTGGCGCAGCTTTTGGCTTAGCAGTTTTAGGCTTTGCTGTTGCTTTGGGTTTGACAGGTGCAACTGGCGCAGCCACCACAGGGGCAACAACTTTTGGTGCTTCTGGCGCTTTAATTACAGGAGGAGCAACAGTTGCTGGAGGTATTTCTACAACTTTTTCTTGTGTCGTGTTGCCTGCGCTAGGCGTGGATTTACAACAGCATTTACATAACCATTTATTAAGAAGCCAACCAAGTAAAGTTCCAGCAATAAACCACCAAAAACAACAGCCTAATGAACTTAAAATTGAACTCATTTTTACTCCCCAATAACAATGATTAAAACAATAAAATTAACAACTTTTTACTTAAGCTCTAACTATCTGCGAGTTTTATAAAAACGTCAAGCACTTAAAAATCACCAAGTTCATAAACACAATTAATGCTGGTGTGAAATTTGCCCATTCAGCAAAGTATATTTTACTTTTCCTTGCATTTCTAGCCCTAAAAAAGGGGTATTTTTTCCTTGGCTTTTAAACTCACTCACGCTTACTTTCCATTCTAAATTTGGACTAAAAATCGCAATATCTGCATTTGCGTTAATGCTTAAATTGCCTCCTGATATAGCTAAAATACTGGCTGGCTCACTTGTGATTTTTTTGATAGCTTCTAACATGCTGACTTTATTTTCTTTGGCCCATTTAAGTGTTAAGGGTAAAAGTAACTCTAATGCAGAAGCACCAGCTTCAGCTTCGGGAAATGGTAATAATTTTGCATCATCATCTACTGGTGTGTGGTCAGAGCAAATGGCGTCTATCGTGCCATCTTTAAGGCCTTGGCATAATGCATTTTTATCTCTAATGCTTCTTAAAGGTGGTTTTAAATGGGCATACGCATTAAAGTAACCAATGTCATGATCAGTTAAATGACAATGCTGTGAGCTCACATCTGCTGTCACTTGCAAATGTTGCTTTTTAGCTTGCCTGATTAACTCAACCCCTTCAGCAGAAGATAATCGGCAAAGATGAATTTTAGTTTTAGTTTCTTGTGCAATGCGCAAAATACTTGCAATTGCCAAACCCTCAGCAACACTAGGTATACCTTTTAAGCCAAGTCTACTTGCAATTTCACCATCGTGTGCAACGCCATTTTGCGCAAGGTAAAAATCTTCTGGTCGTAAAAAAATCGTATAGCCAAAAGTTGCAGCATATTCAAATGCACGCCATAGTATCTGTGTATCAGTAATAGCCATATCTGCTTGGCTAAAACCAACACAACCTGCTTCCGCAAGTGCACACATTTCGGTGAGTAACTTACCTTCTAGTTTGCGAGTAAGAGCACCTAATGGGTAAACATGTGCCAAATTCAGTAGCTTAGCACGGTGTTTTAGCATCTCTACTAACCCTGGCTCATCAAGCACAGGGCTCGTATCTGGTGGGCAAGCAAGGCTGGTAATACCGCCAGCTAGTGCTGCTTGTAGTTCGCTTTTAAGGGTTGCTTTGTATTCAGAGCCTGGTTCGCGTAATCTGGCTGATAAATCTACAAAACCAGGGGAGATGATTAAATCCGTTGCATCAATCGTCTGATTGGCTGCAAAGCCATCAGGCGCCTTACCTATGCCAGCAATTTTACCGGCCGCAATAAATACATCTTGCTTAATATCTATATTATTTTTTGGGTCGATCAGATGTCCGTTTTTAATATGTATTTTCATACGCTAACCCCTGTTTGTTCGCCAGCTGAGGTTCGTAGGCTAGACGCAGAACCACCATTTAAGATCGCCATCACCGCCATGCGAACTGCGATACCATAGGTGACCTGAGGCAAAATCACAGATTGATGACCATCCGCAACACTAGAGTCAATCTCCACGCCTCTGTTCATCGGGCCTGGGTGCATCACAATGGCATCCGGTCTCGCTAAATCCAGCTTTTCTTGCGTAAGTCCAAAGGTTTTAAAGTACTCTTGTGCGCTTGGCAATAATGCACCGCTCATACGCTCATTTTGTAGACGTAACATCATGACCACATCTACATCTTTTAAGCCTGCCTTCATGTCATGAAACACATGAACCCCCAACTTTTCAACATCGACAGGTAATAAAGTTTTTGGTGCAATAACACGCACCTCGGGTACCCCCAATGTGGTTAATGCGTGAATTTCACTTCGTGCTACACGAGAATGCAACACATCACCTACTAGGGCCACTCGAAGATTGTGCATATCAGGTTTGTAACGACGTACTGTAAATACATCTAATAGCCCCTGTGTAGGGTGCGCATGGCGACCATCACCTGCGTTGATGACACTAATATTATCTGGCACATGTTGCGCAATAAAATGTACTGCACCGCTTTGAGAATGTCTCACCACAAACATATCAGCATGCATTGCTATGAGATTATCAACAGTGTCCAAGATTGTTTCACCTTTGGATTGGCTTGAAGTGCCAACATTAAGGTTAATCACATCTGCAGATAGACGCTTTGCCGCAATTTCAAAAGTGGTACGTGTGCGTGTGCTATTTTCGAAAAATATATTACATACTGTTTTACCGCGCAAAAGAGGCACTTTTTTAATGTCTCGTTCTGCAACCCCCACAAAGGTTTCAGCAGTATCTAATATTTGCGTGAGTATCCTTTTAGGTAGGCCTTCAATCGTTAAAAGGTGCTTTAATTTACCATCATCATCAAGTTGCGGGTTATACATTGGCGGTCTCTAGAGTCAGGTGTAATTTATTTTTAGTATCTTGTGACAGTTGTAGGCTTTGATTTTTAATAAGTAGAATCTCTGCGCCAATAATATTTGGCATAATTGGTAGCTCTGCGCCGCCTCGGTTAATTAACACTGCAAGTTGAATACTGGCTGGGCGACCATAGTCGAATAATTCATTCATTGCAGCACGTGCTGTTCTACCGGTATAAAAAATATCATCAATTAACATGATATGTTTATCTTGCACATTAAATGGAATTTGAGCAGGCTTAGGTGAAGCTTTAAGTCCTCGTTCCGCATAGTCATCGCGGTAGAGCGCAGCGTCTAATAAACCATATGGGATATCTTGCCCGATAGATTCGAGTATGCGGCGCATAATCCAAACGCCGCCACTGTATATGCCCACTAAAGCAGTATTTTGCACACCATTTAACTCGATTTGCGCTTTAACTTTCAGTGTAATATCTGTAAGTAGATGTTCTGGGTCAGGTAGTTGCATGATATATTGAGGCTCAAAGTTGTATTTAGTTATTAGTAATTATTGATAAGCTATCAAAATAAGATTGTAATATGATTTGGGCTGCAGCTGCATCCAGCATTGCCTTTTGCTTGATACCTTTGATTCCAGTTGCATGCAAATTTTGTGCTGCTTCAGCTGAACTCAAGCGTTCGTCTACCATTTTCACTGGCATATTAAAGCGGCCCTCAAGCCGCTGTGCAAATTTTTTAGAGAGATGTGTTAAGGTATGAGGCTCGCCATCCATATAGGCAGGCAAGCCAACGATTAATAAGCTAGGCCGCCATTCCTGAATGATGCCTGCGATTTGTGCAAATTTAACATCGTTTTCTTCTGCTTCTATCGTGGTAAGTGGATGAGCCACTTTGAGCATAGTCTCTCCCACGGCAATACCGATACGTTTTTCACCAAAATCGAATGCTAAAATCGTACCTGTGATTTCTGGGTAACTACGTTCTAAAATGGGTAGATGGCTTTGTCTTATCATTTAAGCATGCCCAGCTACTTCAGATAAATTTGCTAAGTTTAAGCCCATTAAGCGCATTGCATAATCAAATTTGTCTAAATTATCAGCATCGAAAATTAATTTGTGGATATGACTTGTGTCTGATGTTTCGAGGCTTAACCAAGCATTTTGTGAAACTTCGTTTTCTAGCTGACCCGCGGTCCAACCTGCATAACCCAATGCAATCAGCATTTTCTTGGGGCCGTTGTTATGTGCTGTAGCTTCTAATATATCTTTTGAGGTAGTCAGGGCGACCGTGTTATTCACAACGATTGTTGAATCATATTCGCCAGTTGGCTCATGCAAAATAAAACCACGTTCCATTTGGACTGGGCCGCCGAAGTGAACTGCCTTATTGAGTCGCCTTGTGGATTCTGTTTCTAATTTTATTTGCTGGAATAAGTTTGCAATTGAAATGTCAGCATTTCGATTAATGATGACACCCATAGCGCCATCTTGATTGTGTGTGCAAATATATGTGACTGTCTTTGAAAAATAAGGGTCTGTCATGGCTGGCATCGCGATGAGAAATTGACCTGTAAGATTCATATTTTCCAATCTATATATTTTAACACAAAATTCTTCTATACCAATGCTAGGCTCTTATTAACTGGCTTCAAAATAGCCTGAAACCTCTAAGCCAAAACCTATCATGCTTGGCATTTTACGTGGGGTTGCGAGTAAACGCATTTTGCGCACACCTAAATCTAATAACATTTGTGAGCCTATACCATACGTTCTTAGCTCTTGATTGTAACGAATCGGTTCGTCGGCATGTTGGATACGCTCAATAATATCGTCACCACTTTCAGTATGATGTAGCAATATCATTACACCACATTCTGCATTATTAATTGCCTGCATGGCGTCTAAGGCGCTCCAGCTATGGGTGCAACTTTTACTATCCAAAAAATCAAATACAGAAAGTGGTTCATGCACACGTACCAAACATTCATCAACTTCTCTTGGGTTGCCTTTAATTAAGGCCAAATGTGTCTCGTTAGCAATTTTATCGCGATATGCTACTAAGCGCATTTCACCAAATGGCGTTGCGACTAAGCGTTCTGCGGCACGTTCAATAAGCTTTTCATTTTCACTTCTATAGTGAATTAAATCTGCAATCGTGCCAATTTTAATGCCATGTTGTTTAGCAATTTCTACTAAGTCTGGCAAGCGCGCCATTTCACCATCATCTTTTAAAATTTCACAAATAACAGATGCAGGCTCTACCCCTGCAAGGGCAGCTAAGTCATTTCCTGCTTCGGTATGACCAGCACGAACTAGCACTCCACCATTAACTGCCGCTAACGGAAAAATATGCCCTGGACTTACAACGCTATTTGCGTTAGCGTTTTTTGCAACAGCCGCTTTAATCGTGGTCGCGCGGTCGGCGGCAGAAATACCTGTGGTAACGCCTGTTGCCGCTTCAATTGAAATCGTAAAATTTGTTCCTAGGCGAGAATCGTTTTTGATTACCATAGGTGGCAAATTTAATTGCTTACATCGTGCCTCAGAAAGTGTTAGGCAAATTAACCCTCGCCCGTATTTAGCCATGAAGTTAATATGTTCTGCGGTCACAAAGTCTGCGGCAATCACAAAATCACCTTCATTTTCACGGCCTTCATCATCCACCAAAATCACCATTTTGCCAGTTTTGATATCTGCGATAATCTCGGTGATTGGGCTCAAGGAGTTAAGCGGCATTGCTATTATTCCATTCTGTAATACGCTCTATATAACGTGCGATTTGGTCAATTTCTAAATTAACATTACTACCCACTTTTAGGTTTTTAAACATTGTATTTTCTAAAGTATGCGGAATAATGTTCATGATAAAGGTGTCATTTTCTATGCTATTCACGGTTAAGCTCACACCGTTTACACATATAGACCCTTTTTTTGCAATATATTTTGAAATCGCATGCGGTGCAATAATGGCGAGCAACCAACAATCCCCAAGCGCTTCAAATTGGACAACCTGACCAACGCCATCTACATGACCGCTGACCAAATGGCCGCCCAGTCTATCTTGTAGGCGCAAGGCTTTTTCTAAATTAACTGCCTGTATGCTGCCAAGACCTGTTGTCACATCTAAGGTTTCTTTAGATACTTGTGCTTCAAAATGTGTTTTGTTAAGATGTGTTGCGGTTAAGCAAACTCCGTTGACAGCAATACTGTCTCCAATTTTTACGTCAGATAAGCCAAGGTTCTGAGCTAAAATCGATAGCTTAAGGTCGTCACCTACATTTGTGATGGTTTCAATTTTACCTACTGCTTGAATAATTCCAGTAAACATAACGCCATTTTAACAGCATTAATTAAAGAGCATTCATAAAAAAGTAGAATTTTAAAATGGGACTTAAACTCTGGCACACGCTTTGCAATGTAGAAATTAATAAGAAGAAAAGTTATTAATTTTGAATGGTGGTGTTTAATTATGTTATCTGCAGTAAAGCTTAAAATTCAGTCAACGTTGCATCGAGAAGATGATGTTGAAAGCCTCGCTTGGGTGAACACCCTGCAGGAAATGGATAGCCTAGAAGCATTAAGAAAAATCTCAGAACGCTTGGCTAAAATACAATTTAACTCAAATATTAGTCTAGAAAAGCGTATCGATTTAGTCCTTGAAATCGATAGGCTAACCTATAAAAAGGTAAGCAAGTCTACACATAAGTACTTGAGTTTATTCAAATTAAATAGAAAAATTGAAACGGATTTGTATGATGTGGCTTATTCATATCAAAGGCAGCTCTATTTAGCTTACACACAATTTTTAGATTTTTATGAAGGGCAAGTTCAAATTCAATTTAAAGTTGAAAAGATGAATTTGATTCTGGCACGACATCTTAATGCAACATTTGCAATGGCTAAATTACGTTATTTTGATGATCAACCAGCTCCAAATGGCACTTGGGCTAGTGTTTGTAAAGTCATCAAATGTGCTGAAAATTTGTCAATTGTAAATAAAAATATCTTTTTATATCCACATAAAAAGAAAGAAACTAGTATCGCTTCAATAATGTATCGAGGCTTTATGTTGAATATTTTGCAAAAGGGAAACTATAACCGTTTACAAATTCAATTAGCGGAGCAAATACTAAAAGTTTGGGCAAGTAACCCTGTCATTACAACTGCATACAAACTTGATAAATATCACTTTTTTATCAATATTGAGTCTGATAAAGGCCCTGAGCGTATCCGCTCAGTTGAGAAGTTTGCAGATTATCGCTTTTGGCGCATTACTGGCCTAGTCGATATGGTTGAATCTTTTTTATGTGCAGTTGATACGCAAAAATCACTTGAAGAATTTGGTTTGGAAAAAATGGCTTCGACTTCGGTGTTAACTGCATTGTTTAAAAAGTTACGGGTAGATTGGTGTGTTGAAGGATATGAGCGCCAACGTAGAAAAGACAGTAGGGATAAGCGAAATAAACTAATTAACGTAAGTTATGGTTTAGATGATATTTGCCGTCGTGCAGATGCATTTAACCCTGCATTAGATAAGCAGCCAACGCAAAGAGATGTGCGTGATTTTGAGTTAAAAGTAGCGCTTTATCACAAAAACAGAACCAACCCTAAAGCAACTGCTAATGTATTAGGTAATGAAAATTGGTGGGCAATAGACGAAAGCGCAAACGGCATAGGTGTTGATTTAGGTAAAACTTATAGTAGTTGGATAGAGCCTGGTAAGTTAATTGCCTATACGACTTCTGACGACAAAGATGTTTTGGTGATTGCTGAGATAAAGAGCGTTAGAAAGCAAGCCAATGGTAATTATCGCGCAGGGTTAGAGGTGCATGGTAAGCGTGCCAAAACTGTTCAAATAAAACGCATGAACAGGCGAATTTTGGCGCAAGTAGTTTCAGGGTATTATGTCAATGATGATGACGCTTCGAGCGAGCAAGATAATTCATACGCTGCGTTGTTGTTAGATCAAGAAGATGCACATGAAACTAATAGCCTTTCATTGATTGTTCCAAGAAGTGAGTACAAACGTGGCAATCGCGTGAAAATTAATCTGGACGGCAAAGACAAAATTGTCGAGATGGGCTTACCGCTGATGAAACAACGTGAGTGGGTTCGTGCTTCACTGACATTTTAAAAAAATCTTTATAGGGTAAGAATCTTAAGTGTAAGCACTGGCCAGTTTTAATATGGCCAGCATTTAATGTTAAGATTCGCCCTATGTCTTTATCTTTAAAATCTTTTAATTTGGCAAAACTACCGTTTGAGCTTTTTATAGGTTTGCGTTACACCCGCGCTAAGCGCAAAAATCATTTTATATCCTTTATTTCGCTCACCAGTATGATAGGCATTGCCTTGGGCGTTGCTGCTTTAATAGTGGTATTGTCGGTGATGAACGGATTCCAATCTGAGCTCCGAACCCGTATTTTGGGGGTGGCTTCGCATTTGGAAATCACAGGGGCTAGTAACCAGCTTAGTCAATGGCAATTGCTAGCAAGCCAAGTTGAATCTCGACCAGAAGTGAAAGCAAGTGCGCCTTATGTGATGGCACAAGGTATGTTAAGTTTTGGGCAAGGTGTACAAGGTGCAATCGTACGTGGTGTGTTACCAAATATGGAAGACAAAGTTGCGGACATTGGAAAACATATGAAAGCAGGGGCTTTGTCAGATTTACAATCTGGTGAATTTAACATTGTGCTAGGTGCAGATTTAGCAATGTTATTAGGCGCTTCTATTGGCGACAAAGTGGTGCTGATGGCTCCACAAGGGCAATTTACACCTGCAGGTGTTGTTCCGCGCATTAAGCAATTTAATGTGGTGGGTCTGTTTCAAATTGGCATGTACGAATATGACGCTGGTTTAGCTTTTATTCATCTAGATGACGCAGCAAAACTTTATCGCATGGGTGAAAATGTGTCTGGTTTGCGCTTAAAGTTAGACGACTTATTTGAAGCTCCTGAAATGTCAGTGAAATTAGCACAAAAACTAGAAGGCAATTACTTTATTACCGATTGGACACAACAACACGCTAATTTTTTTAAAGCAGTTCAGTTAGAAAAACGCGTGATGTTTATTATCCTCACCTTAATTGTAGCAGTTGCAGCATTTAATATTGTGTCAACCTTGGTGATGGCGGTGACGGATAAGCGCGCCGATATTGCCATTATGCGGACTTTTGGCGCAAGTCCGCGCAGTATTATGCTTATTTTTATTGTGCAAGGCGCGCTTATCGGCATCATCGGTACTTTAATTGGTGCGGTAATCGGCATTCTAATTGCGCTAAATATCAGTACCATAGTGCCATTTATTGAGAATTTATTCCAAGTGCAGTTTTTAGCAAAAGATGTTTACTATATTAGTGATTTGCCCTCAAAACTAGACTGGAACGATGTAACTATCATTATTGTGATGTCTTTTATTTTAAGCTTGCTTGCTACTTTGTACCCAAGTTATAAGGCTTCTCAAATCAACCCAGCAGAGGCCTTAAGGTATGAATAGCATTATTAATTGCGAACACTTAAGTAAAACATATGCTGGGTTAGATGTATCCGTACTCGATGGCATTGACTTAAACATTAACAAGGGCGAGCAAATTGCGATTGTTGGTGTGTCTGGTTCTGGCAAAAGTACATTGTTGCATTTGCTAGGCGGTTTAGACGAGCCTACAAGTGGAACGGTTGAATTATCTGGTAAAAATTTAAGCCAATTATCAGAATCAAAAAAAGGCCAGTTGCGAAATGAGTCACTTGGTTTTGTGTATCAATTTCATCATTTATTGCCAGAATTTACAGCGGTTGAAAACGCAGCGATGCCCTTACTCATTCGGCGTATGCCGCGTGAGCAAGCACTAACTGAAGCGACAGAAATGCTTAAAAAAGTAGGTTTGGCGCATCGATTAGAACATATGCCAGGTGAACTTTCTGGCGGCGAGCGGCAACGGGCTGCACTTGCCCGTGCGCTCGTCACGCGGCCGCAATGTATTCTCGCAGATGAGCCAACGGGCAACCTAGATCGTGTGACTGCAAATCAAGTATTTGATTTGTTGCTAGAGATTAATCAAGAACAAAATACCAGCTTGGTGGTTGTGACGCACGATTTAGATTTAGCTGCAAAAATGCAAAGACAGTATCGGCTTGAAGACGGCAAATTATCTCCGCTTAAATAAAATCACTTTAATAAAAAAGATGATGCAATAACATGATGATGCTGGCGCTAGGGTTTACATTTAGCGCTTGGTTGCTACAACAGCAAACTGTTTTGCCTGCTCTGCAAGACTCATGGGCATATATTTTGAAACTAGGGCTCTCGAGCCTTGTTGTTTAAATTTGATGTTATTGCATTCAAATTATCGCTAAATCCTCACTTTAAATCCTCTGTTCAAGAGATCATAACTTTTGTGGTTGACGCATTATTTGGTTTTTATTGGGCGTCATATTGCAATTTCATGTGTCTTGGCCATGGCTATACTATTGGTGGTAGTGTTTGATTCGTGGGCAGTCAATGCGCCAAACTTTTAGTTGTCATTTGGCGCGGTTGCAATTATTGCGTATGTCACAGTGGCGAGGTTAACACTTAAGTATTGGGTTAAAAATGCGCTCAATACGCAATGGTAGATTTCCTTGGGCTTTTTGCCTTTGCTAATTTTTATGTTTAGGCAAGCGTCCATAGTCTCGCTGCTTGCAAATGCATTTGATATTCCCGTGATTTCACTTTTGGTGGTACTTTTGGCTGTTTTAGGTAGTCTACTTCATTTAGATTTTATTATAAAAGAAGCACATTTTGTTTCAGGTATTTGCATGCAAGGCTTACATATGCTTGCGACTTTTCCTTAAAGAAGCTGAAAATGCACTTTTAAATCACAACATCTAAAAATATGCTCTAGAACCCAATACCCAATACCCAATACCCAATACCCAATACCCAATACCCAATACCCAATACCCAATACCCAATACCCAATACCCATGAGCCTTCGTGCGACGCTATTTTTGGTCGTGCACAATCACAATTAAAAAGTGATGTATAAATCGCACCGCATCATGTCAGTAAAACTTCATCTATAAGTGATTTTTTACTAGCAGTGGGCGCGCAGCATGTTGTTTAACGGTAGGCTATTTAAATCGCTTTAAAGATCCTAAACGATTGATAGAAAAACGATTTGAAGAAAGTGGTGCAAGCATATATTGCTCTGATTATCATGGGGTGATTAAGATTGTTTTTGAAAGGATAAACCTATACAAATAAATGCTTGGCGACATAGCAAACCACGCTATTGGCAAGATCAATACACATCAAAGTTATTATAAAAACTTGCCGAAATCTTCGCTTCGGGCTAAAGTAGCGGGAGTTTTTTAGAACACTTGTTTTCAGAATACCTTAAGGAGCATTGCTGTGTGGGAAATTATTTTAGCGGCTGGATGGCCGATTTGGCCGTTAATTATTTGTTCAGTGATTGCACTTGCGATTATGGGCGAGCGCTTTTGGGCTTTGCGTAGTGGTATTGTCGCTCCTGCAAATTTATTGCCAGAAGTGCAAAAATGGCTAGGCCAAGGTGGCATAACCAAAGAAACCTTGAATAAATTAGAAGAACATTCCCCTTTAGGACAAATCTTTGCAAGTGCATTATCAAATGCAAAAAATTCACGTGAAATCACCAAAGAAGCGATTGAGGAAACAGGTCGCGCAGTTGCACACCGATTAGAACGTTATTTACCATTGTTAGGCACAATTGCTACGGTAGCGCCGTTATTAGGCTTGCTTGGTACGGTGATTGGTATGGTGGAGTTATTTGGCTCGTTTACCAATAGCGGGCACGATGTTGCGCAATTTGCACGTGGTATTTCAGTTGCACTTTACAACACCGCAGGGGGTATTGTGGTGGCAGTGCCAGCGATGATTGCATACCGCTATTTCCGCAGCAAAGTAGATGATTTGCTGGTGGATATGGAGCAGCAGGCGATTAAATTGGTTGAGATTTTACATGGTCAACGTAAGTAATTCGTTTGAAGTTAATTGATTACTGCGTTATTTTTGTTTGCCGTACCTAATGTACGGTCTAGACAAAATGCCTTGTTCTCAATTGATTTGAAAGCGAATTTGATTTTTATATTTCAAATTTAAATAAAATAAGGTTTCTCAAAAATGAATTTTCAACGTGGTAAACGTCACGAAGAACTCGAGATGAATCTCGTGCCGCTGATTGACGTGCTTTTAGTGATTATTATTTTCTTGGTAGTGAGTGCGAGTTTTTCACGCACCAGCGAGCTTCAAATTAACTTACCAACAGCCGAGCCAACTGCGCTAGAAGATAAACCTTTAGTGATTACCGTTGAGGTGGACGCAACAGGGCATTATATGGTTAACGGTGTCGAAGTAGGCAGTGGCGATGTGGCAGCAATTTCTAGCGCACTCACAAAAGCAGCAGGTAGTGGTAAAGAGCCCACTATTGTGATTAATGCTGATGCTAAAGCTACCCATCAATCTGTTGTTGATGTGATGGAGGCGGCACGCCAAGCAAATTACACACACATTACATTTGCCACGCAAACAAAATCTGGCTCATAATATTACCTTGATTTTTCTATTAGGTTCGACGTTCTAAATATGTCGAAATCAAATCGCAAGCAAGATAAAACGCCGCATATCGCAAACGCAAAAATGCTTTATTTGCGTTTGTTTCGGTATGCTTGGGCTTATAAAACCTACTTTCTTATTACTATCATTTCAACGGCGATTCTAGCCGCCAGTAATACTGGCTTTTTGGCCTTGATTAAGCAAGTTACCGATGAAGGCTTTGTCAAGCAATCAGCAGATAAAGCCATGATTTTACCGCTAATGCTATTTGCACTAATGGCAGTAAGGGGCTTGGCTGGCTTCATTTCCATGTACAGCATGCGGCTGGTTGCAAGACGCATTGTGGCAAAACTAAGATCAGAGGCATTTAGTAATTTTATGTTATTGCCGGTGAGTTTTTTTGATGCTAGCACCACGGGCTTACTTGTCTCAAAGCTTACCTATGATGCAGAGCGTTTAGCCAGTGTTTGTTCGCGCTCAGCACTGAATGTAATGCGCGATATTCTCACGGTGATTGGTCTCGTTCTTTATATGCTTTATCTAGATTGGCGGCTGACGTTAGTGTTCGCTATCGTCACCCCCTTTATGGCGCTTTATTTAAGAAAAATGACACCCAAATTGCGGGCAAATGCAAAGCGCGTACAACAAGGCGTGGGTGAAATGACTAAAGTAGCTGAAGAAGCGATTTCTGGTCAGCGAATTGTAAAAATATTTGGCGCACAAGCTTATGAGAACGAGCGCTTTTCTAATGTGGTAGATAAAAATCGTCAGCTTGAATTGCGTTCTGCAAGAATTGCTGGTTTAAACAGTTTGGTAGTAGAAATTCTTGCTGCATTAGCCTTAACTTTAGTCGTCTATTACGCGCTAGGGCGTTTTACTGTAGGCGAGTTTGCCGCATTTATTGGCGCACTGCTTATGTTAATTTCACCTATCAAACACATTAGTGCAGCCGCGGAAGATTTTCAAATTGGATTAGCTGCGGCACAAAGTATTTTTGAGGCAATAGATAGTGATGTAGAGCTTAGTGATGGCGATAAAACCATAGCACGTGCGCGTGGCGAAATTGAGTTTAAAAATGTGAGTTTGCGCTATGAGAATGCAAAAAAGCCTGCGCTTAACAACCTCAGTTTCAGTATAAAACCCGGTGAAAAAGTCGCGCTAGTCGGTCGTTCAGGTGGTGGAAAAACCACCTTGGTGAATTTATTGCCACGTTTTTATGAGATTCAGCAGGGTTTGATTTTATTAGATGGTATCGATATTCGGTCATTAGATTTAAAAAATTTGCGTAGCCATTTTTCATTGGTAAGCCAAGACATTATTTTGTTTAATGACACCGTATTTAATAATATTGCATATGGTGTATTAAGAGATGCTTCTGAAGCTGAAGTAATAGAAGCCGCCAAGGCTGCAAATGCATGGGAGTTTATTCAACAGCTACCAGAGGGCTTGAAAAATGAAATCGGAGACAGAGGCGTGCGTTTATCTGGAGGACAACGCCAACGGATTGCCATTGCGCGCGCGATTTTGAAAAATGCACCGATATTACTGTTAGATGAAGCAACCAGTGCGCTAGATACCGAATCTGAACAACATGTGCAGTCGGCGCTAGATGCACTAATGCAAAATAGAACAACGATTGTGATAGCGCATAGACTAAGTACGATTGAAAATGCAGATAGAATCTTAGTCATGGATCACGGTGAAATTGTGGAATCTGGAAGCCATCAAGCGCTTTTTGAGAAAAATGGCTACTACACCAAGTTGTACCAAAAAGAGTTTGAGTAAATTTGGTATGGCGATAAACATGACACAAGAATTAATACAGGAGGCTTGGAAACGTAAAAGTATTTTTTTTTATTTGATTCTAGTTCCGCTTTCATGGCTTTTCGGTGGCGTCACTTGGCTGAGACGTTTGGCGTATCAATACGGTTTAGTGAAGTCTTATCGTTTGTCAGTCCCTGTGATTATTGTCGGCAACATTAATCTGGGTGGCAGTGGCAAAACGCCAGTGGTGATTTGGCTTATAGAAGAGTTAAAAAGAAATGGCTACCAGCCAGCAGTAATTAGTCGTGGTTATGGTGGCACTTCACGCTTACCAACCAAAGTCACTGCCGAATCAAATGCAAATGTTGTGGGCGATGAGCCAGTATTAATTGCTAACCGCTGTGATTGCCCTGTTTGGGTGGGGAAAAACCGTGTTGATGTCGGGGAGGCTTTACTCAAAGCGCACTCTGAATGTAATGTAGTGATTAGTGATGATGGTTTGCAACATTACCGTTTAAAGCGCGATTTTGAGATTGCCGTTGTGGATGCTGATAGTAGCAAGCAGAGTGCACGGTTATTACCAGCAGGGCCATTGCGTGAGTCTGTCATGCGTTTAAATTCGGTGGATGCAATTGTTAGCAATGGTGAAAAACCGAACCCAGCCGCGTTTCAAATGCAGATAATGGGCGAGCGCTTTTATAACCTTGCAGATGCAAGCATGACAGCATTAGCTGCGGATTTTAATCGCAAAGTTGTTCGCGCCATGGCTGGCATCGGCAAGCCAGAGCGGTTTTATGATCATTTATGTAAATTAGGCCTGACTTTTACCACGGTGAGTTTTGATGACCACCATGCATTTACCGCAGCAGAACTTGCCGAGATTGAATGTGATATTTTAATCATGACTGAAAAAGATGCCGTAAAATGTAAGCCGTTTGCACAAGCGCATCATTGGGTGTTGCCTGTAGAGGCGCAAATAGATGCTACTTTAATGCCGCTTATATTGTCAAAACTGGTTTTGGCAAAACTATAACACTTAAAAATTGCGCAAAATTTAATATCAGCGAAAGCAAAGGAATAATGATGGATGCAAAATTGTTAGAAATTTTAGTGTGCCCAGTGACTAAAGGACCGCTTATCTATGATAAAAATGCGAACGAGTTGATTTCTAAATCTGCAAGGTTGGCTTATCCGATTCGTGATGGAATTCCTGTCATGTTAGAAGACGAAGCGCGCAAGCTAGAAGAAAAAGAATACGCTGAAGACCTAAAGTAATGGCGATAATTCATAATCACCTTATGCAGTGCAAGGTGCTCGGCGCGCAAAAGCCGATACAGTATGTTGTATTACGGCGAGGTTGTGAGCACCGCGCAATGCCGCAGTTCAGACGTGAGATGAATTATGTTTAAAGTTGTTATTCCTGCCCGCTACGCTAGCACCAGGCTTGAAGGCAAGCCGCTTTTAGATATAGCGGGTAAGCCAATGGTGGTGCGGGTAGCAGAGCAGGCCGCAAAAAGTGGTGCTAACGAAATTATTATCGCGACTGACTTTAAAAAAATATTCGATGTAGCGGAAACCCATGGTTATCAAGCGGTAATGACACGCGTCACGCATGTGTCTGGCACTGATAGAATTGCAGAAGTGGTACAACAATTGGCTTGGGCGGACGACGATATCGTGGTGAATGTGCAAGGTGATGAACCATTGATATACCCAAAACTCATACAAGAAGTTGCGGCGCATTTAGCGCAAAATAAGGAAGCCGTGATGGCAACGGCTTGTCATGCGATTCACGATGAGGCCTTGCTCTTAAACCCTAATATTGTGAAAGTTGTGATGGGTGAGGGTGGTAATGCGCTTTATTTTAGCCGCTCGCCGATTCCTTATCCACGCGATGATGTCTATAAGCAACATATTCAAGCCTATCGCCATATTGGTATTTATGCATATCGTGTTGGGTTTTTAAAAAAATACGCAGAATTAGCCGTGACGGAGCTTGAAAAAATAGAGAGCTTAGAGCAACTGCGCGTGCTACATCATGGCTATAAAATTGGCGTGACGATTACACTAAACGCGCCAGCCAGCGGCGTGGATACGCAAGCAGATTTAGATTACGTGCGTAGCGTTTTTACGCCCGATAATAATTAACTGCCCTGTAATGCTTACCGGTATTGGCTTTTAGGGAAGCGAGATTGGTTTTGTATATGTTGATTGAGTATTTTTTACGTTGTTCTAAACATAAAACTCAACTAGCATAAGGGGCTTATCTTTCTCAAAATTCTTATATTTAACTAAGACTAAACGGCACTCTCACCAGTTTCACCCGTTCTAATCCGCACTACTTGCTCAACAGAGCTGACAAAAATCTTACCATCGCCGATTTTGCCAGTATGTGCTGCTTTGATAATGGCTTCCATCGCGGCTTCTACCATTTCTTCTGTCACCACGAGTTCGATTTTAATTTTTGGTAAAAAGTCCACCACATACTCAGCACCGCGATAAAGTTCGGTATGGCCTTTTTGGCGACCAAAGCCTTTGACTTCGGTGACGGTTAAACCGTTTGCACCAATTTCACTTAGTGCTTCGCGCACTTCATCTAATTTAAATGGTTTAATCACTGCTTCAATTTTTTTCATACTAGCCCCCGAGTTGATACTTAAAATTAATTAGTTAAAGTTTAGTTTACATGTTATCGGATAACGTCTATCTTTGCCAAATCCTCTTTGCGTTATTCTAACCCCAACTGGCGATTGGCGGCGTTTATATTCGTTGCGATCGATTAAATTTGTCACCCGAGTCACATCTTTTTCGCTATATCCAAGCTGTATGATTTTATCGCGACTTAAATCATCTTCAACATAGGCTTGCATAATCGCATCTAAAATCTCATAAGGTGGCAAGCTATCTTGGTCTTTTTGATTCTCGCGTAGCTCTGCACTTGGCGCGCGCGTGATAATGCGAGTAGGGATGACTTGAGATATCGTATTGCGGTATTCGGCCAGTTTGTATACCAAGGTTTTAGGCACGTCTTTAAGTAGCGAAAACCCGCCTGCCATATCACCATACAGCGTGCTGTAACCCACCGCCATTTCAGATTTATTGCCGGTAGTAACAACCATGCTGCCAAATTTATTGCTCAGCGCCATCAGCAACATGCCACGTATACGCGCTTGGAGGTTTTCTTCTGCAGTATTAAAAGGTAAATCGCCAAATTCTGGCGCTAACGTTTCACGAAACAGTTCGAATAAATCTTTAATCGGAATTTGGCTATATTTAACGTTAAGTATTTCCGCCATTTCTATCGCGTCATCTACACTCATGCTTGCGGTAAACTCTGATGACATCATCACTACTTTAACGCGCTCTGCGCCCAAAGCGTCCGCCGCAATGGCAAGGGTGAGCGCAGAATCGATACCGCCAGATAAACCTAATACCACACTAGGAAAACCATTTTTATTCACATAATCTTCCAAGCCTAATTTAAGTGCATGGTAAACCGCCGCTTCAGTATTTAGCGCTGGCAGAAATTTTACGGCAACAGGTTTGTTGTGTTGTATCTCAACAAAGCTCAAGTGTTCAACAAACGCGGGTAACTGCTGAGTCACTTCACCTTGACTATTGACCACAAAAGATGCGCCATCAAACACCAACTCATCTTGGCCGCCAACTAAATTAACATAAATAATAGGCAAGCCCGTTTCTTTTGCGCGCATAGAAATCACCTCGTAGCGCGTCTCAAGTTTATCCATATGATAGGGTGAGGCATTAAGCGATAGCAAAAACTCTGCGCCAGCTTCTTTGGCGGCCTTTGCAGGCTCGGCTTCCCAGCCGTCCGCGCATATCATCACGCCAAATTGCGTACCGCCATGCTCAAAAACCAAGGGGGAATTGCCTGCTGTAAAGTAACGTTCTTCATCAAAAACGCTGTAATTAGGTAACACTTGCTTATGGTAAGTGGCTTTAATTTTGCCATCTTTAAGTAGCGATGCCGCGTTATAAAGCATGTTATCAATTAAATGCGGATGCCCAATAAGCAAACATATTCCAATGGCATGCTCTGCAATCCGCATCAGTGCTTGCTCGCAGGCATGGTTAAAATCATCGCGGAATAATAAGTCTTCGGGCGGGTAACCACACAATGCAAGTTCAGGGGTAATGAGTAAATCTGCCCCGTGTGCGTGTGCTTGTTGCGCGTAGTAAGTTATCTTGTCGGCATTGCCTTTGATATCACCAACGGTACTATTTAATTGGGCAAGTGCGATAATCACAGTGCGATTTTCATGACGAAAACTATCATAAGCGCTAGTATTTTCCACCAGCCTCTTTAATCAATTTTACAATTTCTGGGTTACCTTTTTTAAGCGCATACACGTAGGCAGTGAGGCCATATTTATCACGCGCTTTAACATTGGCTTTATTTTCTAACAGCAGTTTAACCATGTCCTCAGCATTGGTATCCACTGCCAATTGTAATAGAGGCGTGCCTTCAGAATCTTCGTGGTTTACATCTGCGCCTTTATTAATAATCGCTTTGGCAGATGCAACTTGCGATTTCTTTACCGCCCAAGTAAGCGCCGTCCAACGAGATTGATCTTGCTCATCTACTTTTGCACCATGTTCTAACATATAGGCCACGATGGGCGCATGCCCCTCGCGTGCTGCATACATCAGCGCGGTTACACCTTGCCTATCATGCGCGCTGGTTTGTGCGCCTTTGTTAATTAATGATGTCACAGTCGCTAAATCCCCACTTTTTGCAGCGTACATCAGCGCTGTTTTACCATCATCTGCCTTGGCGTTTGCGTCTACTCCGTGCTTAATCATTAAATCAACCACTTGAGAATAACCCGCAGTTGCGGCCATGCCAAACGCGCTCCAGCCGCTTGCATCCCGAATTTTTGGATCAGCGCCGTTTTCAAGTAACACTTTTACCGTAGCAACATTATTTTTTCTGGCAGCAAACATCAGCGGCGTCCAGCCACCGTTGTCTTTAGCGTTGACTTCAGCCCCTTTGCTGATGAGTAGTGCAACGACATCGACTTTATCTTTGCGGGCAGCATACATGAGTGCAGTTAAACCTTCTTCGTCTTTGGTGTTGGCATTAACGCCACTTTCTAGCATGGCTTTTACCGTGGCTACATCGCCTTTAGATGAAGCGGTGAGTAAATAAGCAACATCTTCTGCAAATGAGAATGTGCTAACTAAACATAAGCAAAATACACTTAACCAAAAAGCAAATAAACGAATTATTTTTTTCAATATAGTTCCTAATAAACGTGTTAACGTTTGTTTTGAATCGCTGCTAATACTGCCTCGCCCAAGCCAGCAGGTGAACTTGCCACCACGCAGCCCGCAGATTCTAAAGCTGCAATTTTATCTTCTGCACGTCCAGCGCCACCAGAGATAATTGCCCCTGCATGGCCCATGCGTTTGCCTTTTGGTGCGGTTAAGCCAGCAATATACGCCGCGACAGGCTTTTTGACATGGTTTTTAATAAAATCAGCCGCGGCTTCTTCATCACCACCACCAATTTCGCCGACCATAATAATCGCCTCTGTTTCAGGATCTGCCTCAAATAGGGTTAAGCATTCAATAAAGTTTAGACCCTTAATGGGGTCGCCACCAATGCCCACACAAGTCGTTTGACCTAAGCCCAGTGCAGAAGTTTGGTGCACTGCTTCGTAAGTAAGTGTGCCAGAACGTGATACCACGCCCACTTTACCGCGCATGTGAATACTGCCCGGCATAATACCAATTTTGCATTCACTTGGGGTAATGATGCCTGGGCAATTTGGGCCGATGAGTTTGGTGCCATTGGCTTTTAAAGCGGCCTTGATATTTAGCATATCTAACACAGGTATGCCCTCGGTAATGCATACTATGAGCTCAATACCTGCATCTGCAGCCTCTAAAATAGAGTCTGCCGCAAATGGTGGCGGCACATAAATCACACTCGCAGTTGCTAGTGTTTCTTTAACCGCTTCGCGCATGGTGTTAAACACGGGCAGATTTAAATGCAACTGACCACCTTTACCAGGCGTAACGCCGCCGACCATTTTAGTGCCATAAGCCAATGCTTGCTCAGAGTGAAATGTACCTTGTTTACCCGTAAATCCTTGGCACAATACTTTGGTATTTTTGTTGATTAAAATGCTCATGAGACTGTGCTTTCTACTGCTTTTACGGCTTGCTGTGCCGCATCAGTTAAGTGTTCTGCCGAGATAATATTCAAACCACTTTCACGCAACATTTGTTTACCTAATTCAACGTTTGTACCTTCAAGGCGGACGACAACGGGAATTGTCATACCCACTTCTTTTACCGCGGTAATAATGCCTGTGGCGATAATATCGCAACGCATAATGCCGCCAAAAATATTCACTAAAATTGCTTTGACATTTTTGTCTGCTAAAATAATTTTAAAGGCTTTGGTTACCGTTTCAGCAGTGGCTCCGCCACCCACGTCTAAAAAGTTAGCGGGCATGCCACCGTGTAATTTAATTAAATCCATGGTCGCCATGGCTAAACCCGCGCCATTGACCATGCAGCCAATATTGCCATTGAGCGCAATGTAGTTCAGCCCAGAATGATGTGCTTCCGCTTCTTTGGCATCATCTTGCGACCAGTCGCGCAACTCTGCTAAAGTTTTTTGGCGATATAGCGCGTTGTCATCCACCGTCATTTTGCAGTCTAATGAAACTAGTTTGCCTTCTGAGGTAACAATTAGCGGATTAATCTCGAGTAGCGCTAAATCATTCTCTTTAAAAAGTTTATATAAGCCTTTTGCGAGTTTGGTAAACGCGGCAATTTGGTCGCCTTGTAAATCGAGCGCAAAAGCTAAATTGCGTGCTTGAAAATCGACTAAGCCGATTAACGGGTCGCATACTTCTTGCAATATTTTTTCTGGCTGTGTCGCGGCTATTTCTTCAATATCCATACCGCCAGCGCTAGATGCCACCATTACTACGCGCTCTAATGTGCGGTCCACTAGCATCGATAAATATAACTCGCGCGCAATCGGGAGCGTTTGCTCCACCAACACTTGGTGCACTGGTTGGCCATCTGGCGCATTTTGATATGTGATTAAATGTTTTCCGAGTAAACTGCTGGCGACCGATTGTGCCTCGTGTGCTGATTTCACCAGTTTGACTCCGCCCGCTTTGCCGCGCCCGCCCGCATGCACTTGGGCTTTGACCACCCAAGCATTGCCTGCGATTTCTTTAGTGGCTGCCGCTGCGGCTTCTTCTGATTGCACAACCTCACCAATAGGGATGGTAATGCCATAGCGTTGCAAAAGTTGTTTTGCTTGATATTCGTGTAGATTCATTTTAGAGTGATTAATTATAGTAATTTGTTCTAAATGATATTTTCTCGCAAAAGCAAGATTGGCGCTAGTAAAACCAACATAGTTAGCAATAACTTTGACGAAAAGGAATTGATATGACAACAGCATCACAAACATTACGTGAAATCACTGGCATGGGTTTTACTTCAGCCAGTTTGAAAGAATCTGCATTGATTATGGTGGATTGCCAAAATACTTATCGTCATGGCGTAATGCAACTTAGCCTCGTTGAACCTGCAATTAAAGAAGCGCAACAGTTACTGCAAATTGCGCGCGATTTTAAAATTCCTATTTTGCATATTCAGCATGATGCAGGGGTAGGTTCCCCTTACGACTTAACGGCAGAAATAGGCCAGATTTCAGAAGAAGTCGCCCCTAAAAACGGAGAGGCAATCATCACAAAAAACTACCCGAACTCGTTTATTGCAACACCTTTAGAAGGGCAACTTAAAGCGCTAAATATTGAAAATATCGTCATCGCTGGTTTTATGACTCATATGTGCATTAACTCAACTGCGCGGGGTGCATTTAATTTGGGTTTTAAACCAACCGTAGTTGCAAGTGCATGTGCGACCCGCAGTTTGGTTGGGGCAAATGGTAAAACAATCGATGCACAAACCATGCACGATAGTGCATTGGCAGCCATTCGCGATTTGTTTGCCGTGGTGGTAAATGATGTTGCAAGTTTAAAGCTTTAAATGCATGACCATTCAACGTATTAATGTAGAAGATCGCTATTCTGATATGGCTATTTATAACGGCGTAGCATACTTAGCGGGGCAGGTGGCGAATGACTTAAGTTTGGACATTATGGGCCAAATGCGCGAAGTACTTAGCATGATTGATCAGTTGTTAGCGCAAGCCAGTTCAGATAAATCACGCATCTTAATGGCTCAGATTTATCTTGCTAATCTTTCTGATTATGCGGGCATGAACGAAGTGTGGGATGCTTGGGTAAGTGATATAAAAGGCCATGCACCACCGCGAGCTACTGTGCAAGCTTTACTTGCAAATCCAAAATACAAGGTGGAAGTGCTTGTAACTGCTGCGCAAAAATAATATGGTTGATTTACCTAGCTTTATCTTTTTTTTCTAAACTTTAACTAACCATATGGGCTATATCTATTAAAAGTTTTTATATTTAGAATAATGTTTACCCTATAAAAATTTCGCTTAAAAAAGTTTAATAAAAAATTAAAGTAAAGTTGTACACACATGCAATTAAAAAGTATTGAAAGAATAGATTTTTTAGATGGTTTAAGAGGTGTCGCAATAATATTAGTAGTGCTCTACCATACCTATTCAAATGCATGGATAGATTTGGTGCCATTTTTTGCACCAAGCCATAATTTCCCGCTAGTAAAGTTTGGTGATCTAGGTGTTCCGCTGTTTTTCTTGATTTCAGGCTTTGTTATCACTATGTCGCTAGAGCGATGCAAAACCTTTTCTGAATTTATTTTTAAGCGGTGGCTACGCCTTTTTCCTGCAATGCTAATTGCCACTGCATTGATTTTACTAACAGCTAGTTTTTTTAGTTTTCGGCCATTAGGTGAAGTGCGTTTAATAAGTGCGATCAGTGGCTTGACATTTATTTCTCCTGGTTTTTTTGATTGGATTTTTCGCAAGGATCAAGGAATGTTGGAAGGTGGCTTCTGGTCTTTATTTGTAGAAGTAAAGTTTTATATTGTTGCGGGCTTAATCTATTTTAAGTACGGGCAAAAGAAAATGATTTATGCGTTATTGATTATGTTTTTAATTTATACAGCCTTTGATATTTCTAAAACACAACTTAGCCCAGAGTTAGCTTTAAGTCTAAATGCGATATTAGGTTCACTCGATTTTAAATATTGTGGCTGGTTTGCTTCAGGCGCATTTTTTTATCGCTACTTTATCAATAAAGACATGACCAGCTTTGCCTTGGGGCTATTTGTCGCATTACTTTCCGCTAGAAACTGGGGAGGCCTCATGTCATCAACAATGATTGCATTTGCAGTCATTATTGGGGTATTTGCAACTGCAATGTTTAGTAAACAATTACAAAGGTTTCTATCAAATAAGCTGTTAAGGTTTTTTGGATATATTAGCTATCCGCTATACTTAATTCATGAAAATGCCACTATTTCCATGATTATGCAGCTATATCAAAGGTTTAATGAAGTTAATCCTTATGTATTATCTATAATCCCGCTCGCGATCATGACACTGATTGCTTGGATAATGGCAAAATACTTAGAACCCCAACTTAAAAATTGGTTAAAAACCAAATTGAGTTAATAGGTTTTAATGTGTAAAGTAAAGCATTACATGTACTTTTACTACAGTACTGTCGATGAACTGTTTTTGCGATGAATGGCATATTTATTACATGCCATTCACTCTCTTCTAAGTATTATTTCGGTAAGTCTTGTTCCCAAGCGTTACCATACACTTTACCGTTCCGCGATAAAATGTGCATTTGGTACATACTGGTAACCCACATAAATGTTGATGCTAGGCTGTAACCAATCCCGCCGATAATAGTTAAGTACGCAAAATTTGGTGACATTTTAGTAAGCCACCAAGACATAATGTCTAAAATTAAAAAGCCAAACGGAAAAGCAATCGCCAAGATTTTGAGTAGTTTTGGCACACCAACTGAAAAGCTGAAAATAAAGCCAATAAAGAAAAATATAAATCCAATTCCAAACAAATGAATATGCGAAACGCGGGTTAAGCTTTGTATGGTTGCGCCATCACCTGTTGCAGCCACTTTTTGCACTTCATCAAAGTTTTTAAAATTGGGGATATTGGGCACATTGCTATGGCAGGCCACACAATGTTTTTCAAATACACTTTTAAAATGCGCGTCCCAGTCTTCCTTTGGCGCACCTTTATGTACCCATTTAATAATATCTGCACGCACATCATCAGGTGCATTTGCTTTCATTGATCCATTCAATTTGTTTTCTAGTAAGCTGTGTGTGCGGTCACCATAGTAACTGTAGACGATATCATTTTTAGATAAGCCAACTTTGCCATCTGCCATGCCATGGGTGAGCATAATTTGTAAGCCCGCCATCAGTAAGCCAACGCCTACAACCAACAAATATCCAGTAAATAATGCTTTAAGCGGCGCAGGTAAATTTGGTAGGTTTAACCAAGTCATGTTAGATGGTGCGAATTTCATTTTTTACTTTCAGAGATAGTGTATTAAAAATGATAGCATTCAAATAGGCAATCAACAAAGCTATCAAAGAGTGAAAACTACTTTATTTCTTTGCTTACAGCAATTTTGACGCAACTGATATAATTTAGTTTGTTAAGTATTAATTAAATTATTTTGGGTGCATTTATGCGTTTAGTTTTGCAAGGAGAAAGTCTTCGGGTTGCTCATCTCACCCACATTCATCGATTAATTGGTAATAGCGCACAATTTATACAAATTGCAGAGCGTGCATATTATTTATCTATTCAATCCACAAGCAAACCATTTGATGTTTCTAACGTGCAAACGTTTTGCGCTTCTCAGAATATTGATTGTGCCTCAGTGCCAGATACACAGCGCTTAGCACACTTTGGACTTGCAGTGATGGACATGGATTCAACGCTAATCAATATTGAGTGTATTGATGAAATCGCTGATATGATGAATATTAAACCGCAGGTGTCTGCCATTACAGAAAGTGCAATGCGTGGCGAAATTAATTTTTCCACCAGTTTATTACAGCGCGTGGCTTTGCTTAAAGGGTTAGACCAAATTGCGTTAAGAAGAGTCATCGACCAGCGACTAAAAGCCAACCCTGGCGCGCACGAGTGGGTGGCTGCTTGCAAGGCCAATAATATTAAAACCATGGTGGTTTCGGGTGGCTTTACCTTGTTTGCGAATCATGTAAAACAATTGTTGGGTTTAGATTATGCAGTGGCCAACACGCTAGAAATTGTGGATGGTAAACTCACTGGCAATGTGCTGGGTGACATTGTAGATGCTGATCGTAAAGCCATAGAATTAATGAAAATGCGTGAAACATTAGGACTCAAAGTCGATCAAACAATTGCCATTGGCGATGGTGCGAATGATTTAAAAATGATGAAAGTAGCTGGCGTGGGCGTTGCGTATCATGCCAAACCTGTTGTGCAAGAAAAAGCCACTTATGCGCTCAATCATTCTGGCTTAGATGGCGTTGCCAACTTATTTACAGCTTAAGTATTAAACCTAGAAGTTTAAATAAGCAGTGCTAGCTCAGATTCACTAAACCCAGCTTTGCGCCGTGCTTCAAAGTTAAATGGCGGCTTTAGTTTTGGCGCACTATATTCAACACAAAGCCTAGCAAACGTGGCAATTGGCTCATAGTTTCTTTGCGCACAAAGCCAGTTATACCATTTATTGCCAATAGCCACATGGCCAATTTCATCGCGCAATATAATATCTAAAATCCCGGCGGCATCTGTGTCGCCCGCTTGCGCAAGCTTATTACGTAATTGTGGTGATGCATCTAAGCCTCGTGCTTCCATGGTTCTGGGTACTAGCGCCATGCGTGCAAGCACATCATCTTTGGTTCTATCGACCATTTCCCACAAACTGTTATGACCCGAAAAATCGCCATACTCATAACCTAGTGTTTTAAGATGCGCATTCAGAAGTGAGAAATGATAAGCCTCTTCACAAGCGACTTTAAGCCAATCGGTGTAATAATTTTCTGGCATCTTGTTAAAGCGCCAAATTGCATCTAATGCCAAGTTAATTGCGTTAAATTCAATATGGGCGAGGGCATGAATCAGTGCGGCGCGGCCTTCAACTGTGCGCATCGAGCGTTTTGGTAGTGAAAGTGGTGAAACAAGCGCTGGCTTATCGGGTCTGCCGGGGATATCATTTGGCATGCTCGGTAAGGGATATGGATATTGGCTTGCGGAGGTGCTAAATTTTCTCGAGTTTAAAGCAATAACACCTTCTGCTTTTTTTGTCGCATTTTTTTCGCAAAGCCAAGTCTGCGCGACATGTTGTATTTCGTTTAACAAAGCAAAATCTTTAATTTAAAAAGTTTTTAATTCAAAAAGCATTTAATTTAACGGAATAAAATCGAGCACTCCCGCTTTCATATCAGGCACCATCAAAAATTTTTCATCGTTAGTCATGGCAATATCAGCGGCTGATTGATAACCTTCTTTGAGTATTGTCACCTCGTTTTTTCTGCTCACGCTAAATACTTTGCCACTTTTCCAATCGCTTACATACATGGTGCCGTTAGAGTGATGCACAATGCCATCGCCACCACCAAATCCTTCTGCAATATCGTCAAGCGCTTTGGTTTGCTGATTTAAGGTGTATAAAACGCCCGAAGTAAAATCAACATAAATCAAAATATTGCCAGTGTCGTCTGCCAGCAAGCCATTAGGCGCCATGATGCGGGCATCTTGTTTACCATCAATGATTAAACTAGCCTTGCCATTGCTATCGATTTTATAGATTGCGCCACCTTTGCCTGAGCCTAAAATATCGCCACTATCCGAGACATACAAGTTGCCTTGTAAGTCTGCTTCTAAGTCGTTTAAAAACTGAGGCGTTGTTGCAAAGCCACTGGCAGGCACAAATACACTTGATTTGGCATCATTTAAACCAATTTTTATAATCTTTGTTTTATCAGCCACGTAGAGATTTTCACCAGTAATCTTTAAGCCTTTGGGGTCATCTAAACCGCTTGCAAAAACGCTGACTTTGCCAACAGTATCAACCACGCTAATTTGCCCATCGCCATCTTTGCCAAATTCAGCAATTTCTGAAATAAAAATACGGCCATCTTTGGCTTGCACAACGGACTCTGGCGTTTTTAAACCGGTGATTTTTTGAAACGCCTTGTTACTGCTTTTGCTTAAATTTTGGGGTGCACAAGCTGTTAAGTATAGGGCGAGGATGAGTATAATTTTAGCCATATTTGTCAGTTCCCACTTAGTAGTAAATTTTAGATACTGGCATATCATCTAAGGCATTGCAAATAAGCTTAGGATTTTCAATTTTTGTTGCATCAAGCGTCGCTAAAAATGCTTTATCTGTATCCAGTTTTTTAATGACTTTATCCATGGCTTTTTGGTAGGCTTTTTCAATATAGAATTCGGGTTTTATGCCAAGTTCGCCATTTTGTTGTGCTTGTTTTTTAATGGTAGTAATGGCACTTTGTGTACTTAAATCCGTGGTGCTGACATAGGCACGTGCAATAATTTCTGCATGAAATACACGAAGCTGCGCGTTATAAAACATATGTGGTTCAATCAACACTACGACATTGGCGCTGCTGTTGCAATCGTTCACATTAGCAAAGCGTTTTTGCAGTGATTTTAGGGCCGCTTTTTCAGCTAAAGGGCCTTTCATATGCCAGACGTCTAAATAAGGATGTAATAGACGCACAGGATGATTGTAATGCAAATTCGCAATATGCAGCGCAATATACCCAGGAAGCTTTTGTGCTTCTGCATTAAAACTCAAAAGTAAACCAAAAAATAAAGTAAACACTAGTTTAAGCATGTTTCACACTCGTTAACCAATTGATTTTTATATTAAAAAAATTTTAAACACTATTACTTATAGGTGATTCTATAAATATAGCCAGCGCGATCATCTGTGACATAAAGCGCCCCATCTGGACCAACTGCAACGTCCACTGGGCGTCCCCAAGCTTGATTATTGTTTAGCCAGCCAGTCGCAAAGTCTACTACCTCAACTGGGGTTTCGCCATTAAATTTAACGCGCACAAGTTTATAACCACTGAGTTGTTGTCGATTCCAAGAGCCGTGAAGTGCGACCATCGCGTCTTTTTGATAGTCTGCGGGCCAATTAGATTTGTCTAAAAAAGTGACGCCAATGGGCGTGGAGTGCGAAGTAAATGTAATTGCAGGTGGCGTACTCGTTTTGCAAAAATGTTCTGGCCCTAGAAAATTTGGATCTTGAACCTGTTGTTGCGTGTTTTCAATTTTGCCCCAGCAATACGGCCAGCCATAGTGTTTTCCAGCTTCAATTTGATTAAAATGTTCGGGCGGTAACTCATCATTCACAGGACCGTTTTTTGTGCTAGAACGCATGTCTGCGCCATTATTGGTAGCGAACATCTGGCCTGTTTTAGGGTGCCATGCAAAACCTTGGCTATTGCGTAATCCGCTTGCCCAAATAGGCGCAAGTGAGTTGTGGCGCCCAAGCACTTCTAATGCGCCAGCTGGCTTGCCTGCTAAGGTGTAACGTAGCATGGTCGCGCGCATGGGGTCATCTTCTACACACACATTGCAACTAGAACCCACGTTGATATATAAAAAATTATCGGCGCCAAGTTTAATTGTTTTAAGGCTGTGCCCACCGCTTGGCAAACCACTGATGAAAGGTTGCGGCTTTGACCAGCCAAGATTATTTTTAGTTAACTTCACAATACCATCTTGATTCGCAACCAGTAAATCATCCCCCACAAAAGTGAGCCCATGTGGGGCGTTAAGTTTATTGGATATCAAAACAGGTGTCTCGGAAAGCCCGTCTTTATTGGTGTCTGGTAGCATAATCACTTGATTGCTCTTGCTTAAGCTTACAAATAAGGCACCATTTTTATCAAATGCCATCATGCGTGGCGCATCATTTAGCTTAGCAAAAATAGAAATTTCAAAACCAGCGGGTAGAGTAATATTGAGTTTGTATGGGGGTTCGGTCGTGGTTGCGCAAGCAATGGAAGGCAAGATGCTACATGCTGCAAGACTTGTATACGCTTTAATTTTATAGATTAGCAGTTCTAACATGTTTTTCTCATGCTGTTTTAGGTGAGCACATCAGACCAAATATTCATGGCCCAAGCTTGTGCGTAATCACCTTCTTGTGCAGAAGGTTTTGCAGAAACGCCACCGCCTTCAGCCGCTATCATGATTTTTTTGTTAGCTTCATAACGGTAGACTGTCGCAACGTGTATCGCTTCTTTATCACTAATAAAACTGTAGCAAGTATTGGCAAATACTGGGGCAGGGTCTGGAGAGCGTTGCGCCATTATTTCTACAATCGCGCTGGCGCAAATGCGTGCTTGGTTGGTGGCCATATGTGCCGATTTTGGCAAATTGCTATCTATGGCATCGCCAATCACATGAACGTTTGGCACCGTGGTAGATTCATAGGTGAGAAAACTCACCTCACACCAGCGGTTTTCTACATTGTCTACTTTGGCTAATTGCGCTGGTTTGCCTGCGCGCTGTGGTGGAATAATGTTGAGCACATTAGCTTGTACGATTTCAAATTCAGTTTTTACCGTTTTGGTTTTTATATCTAGCTCAGTAATGATGCTATTCGCGCGATAATCAACAATACCAGCATATGTTTCATTAAACACTTTAGTAAACAAACCCTTTTTAGAGGTAATTTCTGGGTTTGCATCTAACACGATGACTTTGCTTTTAGGCTTATGGGCTTTAAAGTAACTTGCCACTTGGCAAGCGCGCTCATATGGCCCTGGTGGGCAGCGGTATGGTGCGCGTGGCACACTCATGACAAATACGCCACCATCAGGCATTGCCTCTAACTGTTTGCGTAAATTAACCGTTTGCCAGCCTGCTTTCCAAGCGTGCGGAATTTCATTTTGTGCACCTTCTAAGTTGGGTAGTGTGTCGTACATCATATCAACACCAGGTGCAATTATCAGGCGGTCGTAACTTACTTCACCACGCTTCATACTTACTTTTTTATTTGCTGTATCAATCGCAGTTACTTCGTCCGTCAACCAAGTGATATTATGGTTTTTTTGTATTAAATCGTAGCCAAAAGTTAAATCATGAATAGTTTTGCTGCCACCTAATACCAAATTGCTTAGTGGGCATGAGACAAATTGGCTGGATTTTTCAATCACCACTACTTCAATACTGCCGGCGCTCCACATACTTATATATTTCGCCGCGGTAGAGCCTGCATAGCCGCCACCTATAATTAACACCGTGCCGATACTATTTGCATCTCTTTTATTTATTCCTGAACAAGCACTGAGTAAGCTGGGTGCTAAGCCCGCTGCTCCCAAGCTCAAACTACTTTTAATAAAGTTACGCCGATTAAATTCACTCATGGCTAGCTTTCAATGCTTGTGATGATGGAGTTTTACTGGGCACGCGATTTTGCCTTGCGAAATAATTGGCAAGTAAGTTAATTTCGTCAATATTTAAGCCTTTGGCGTGACGGTGCATGACGGTTGCGGACCGAGTGCCATCTTTAAAGGCTAACATTTCCGCGATGAAAAAACCATCATCTAAGCCTGCTAAAGTTGGCGTAACGCTAGCGCTGTTGCCATTAGTACCATGACATGCTGCGCAAGATGCAGCGAGTGTGCGAATATGTGGTGAATTACTTAATGAGTCAACTGAACTTAAAACTTCAACTGCGTAAACTATGTTAGATGCATTTACAGATGTTGCAAGAATGCAAACTAAAAACCATAAAACAAATGTTTTCATTGAGTGTTCCCAATTGTTTTTTCTATCAAATGGTGTTCTAAAATAATTAGAACACCATTGTAAATGGTTTTAGTTTTAAGGTTGTGACTTAAATCACAAACTTTTTAGAAAAGTAATCAACTTATAAAAAGTGATCTTGTTAGAAACAATTATCTTCTTGGCAACCATCATCCTTAACACCAAGACTAGTCAATAGTTCTAACATCTTAGTATCACCTTCATCACGGAAGTAACGAATTAACGAAACATCACCTTTAAGTTTAACGTTTACATCGGCGCCACTTTTAGCTAAAAGTTTCAACATTTCATCTTGGTGACTAAATGCAGACAACATAAAAGCTGTGTGTTGTGCTGAAGGGTGAACGTAGTTAATGTCTGCACCTTTGCTAAGCAAATATTTTACGATTTCAACATTACCTTTGTTGGCAGCCATCTGTAGAGGTGACCAGCCAAAGGTTTTGAAGTTAGCAGCAGTTGCATCTGCATTCACATATTTTTGAACGATTTTTAAATTACCTTCAGTCACTGCATCGTTAAATTCCAGTGACTCGTCATCGGTAAGCGCTAAGCTACTTAACGAAAAACTTAATGCTAAAACTACAAATAGTGCTTTCGACATTTTCATACTGCGTGTTCTCCAAATATACTTTTTAAGTTTCTGAATACGAATTATTTTTTAATTTCACCATATATAAATAAAACTAAATTTTAAAGCCCTTTACTTTAACACTTAATTTTTAATCTGCACTCAGCAAAATCATTAAGCTAAAATTGCTTTTTGTAAAAAAATCAACCTAAATACTTTCTTGCATTTCTAAACATACGCATCCATGGTGCCTCTTCTTGCCAATCTTCAGGACGCCAGGAATGCTGGACAGCCCTAAAGACGCGCTCAGGATGTGGCATCATAATGCTAATGCGCCCATCTTGCGTGGTTAAACCAGTAATACCTTGTGGTGAACCGTTAGGATTTAACGGATACACCTCAGTTGGCGTTGACGCACCATCTATAAACCGCATCGTCACCAATTTATTAGCCAACGATTCATTGACAGCATATTCGCTAGAAAATTCCGCAAAACCTTCGCCGTGCGCAACGGCAATAGGCATGCGGCTGCCAGCCATGCTGTTAAAAAACAGAGAAGGGGATTCTAGAACTTCTACCATCGCAAGACGCGCTTCAAATTGTTCGGATTTGTTACGCACAAAGTGAGGCCAGTGATCACTGCCTGGAATAATGCTATGCAGGTTGCTCATCATTTGGCAACCATTACAAACACCAAGCGCAAACGAATCTGGTCGATTAAAAAATGCACTAAATTCATCGTGTGCGCGGTGATTAAATAAAATAGATTTTGCCCAGCCTTCGCCTGCACCAAGAACATCGCCATAACTAAAGCCACCACAAGCCACTAAACCAGCAAAATCTTTAAGTGAAATCCGTCCAGAAATCACATCACTCATGTGCACGTCAATACTGCTAAACCCAGCCCGATCAAATGCGGCAGCCATTTCAGTTTGACCGTTAACACCTTGCTCGCGTAAAACTGCCATTTTTGGGCGTTTGCCAGTGTTTATATAAGTCGCAGCGATGTTATCGTTCACATCAAATGTGGTGTGAACATGCAGGCCATGATCAGCCTCATTTAAAATTCGATCATATTCTTGTTGAGCACAGATTGGATTGTCTCGAATAGATTGCATATGGTAAGTGGTTTCAGACCAAATTCTGTGTAAGTTAACGCGTGTATCACTAAAAATAATTTCGTCATTTTGTGTGATATTAAGCTTGTTTTGAGATGTGACATTGCCAATAATGTGTGTACAAGCAGCAAGTAAAGGATCTAGGCGTAATAAAAACTCGACGATATCATCGCTACGCATTTGTATCACTGCGCCTAGCTCTTCGTTAAATAAAAATTTAACTGCATCGCCGTAAGACTCTGCAATATTGACGTCAAACCCACATCTTCCAGCAAAAGCCATTTCGCAAAGTGTTGTCAATAAGCCACCGTCACTGCGGTCGTGATACGCCAAAATTTTGTTATCCCGATTTAGGCGTTGAATTTCAGCAAAAAAAGCTTTTAACTGCGCTGGTTTGTCCACGTCCGGCGTAGTGTCACCAAGTTGTTTATAGACTTGTGCCAAGGCAGAACCACCCATACGGTTTTTGCCATTGCCTAAATCAATCAATATGAGTTTTGTTTCGCCCTTATCGCTTCTCAATTGTGGGGTTAGTGTTTTTCTGGCATTTGGCGTATTTGCAAACGCAGTGACTACCAACGATATTGGTGAAGTGACTGTTTTATCTAGGCCGTCGTCATTCCACACTGTTTTCATGCTCATCGAGTCTTTACCAACCGGAATACTAATGCCAAGCGCTGGACACAATTCCATGCCAACTGCTTTTACTGTGGCGAATAATGCAGCATCCTCGCCTGCATGACCTGCTGGCGCCATCCAGTTGGCAGAAAGTTTTAAGTTACTTATATTGTCGATTGACGCAGCAGCAATGTTGGTGATGGCTTCACCTATTGCCATGCGACCAGAGGCTGGTGCGTTAATTAAAGCAAGCGGCGCACGCTCCCCAATTGCAAATGCTTCGCCTGCGTTAGTTTCATATCCTGCCAAAGTTACAGCCACATCACTTACAGGGACTTGCCATGGCCCAACCATTTGGTCGCGCGCAATTAAGCCAGTCACAGTGCGGTCGCCAATGGTAATCAGAAATGTTTTATCTGCAACGCCTGGTAGCCTAAATACCCGCGCCACAGCTGTATTAATATTAATTTTGCCAGTTTCAAAAGGGGCTAATTTTTTGGTAACTGATTTTACATCTCGCGTCATTTTTGGTGGTTTACCTAACAATACAGATAAATCCATATCGACGGGTTTATTATCAAAATGACTATCTTCAACCGCTAAATGGCGGGCTTCTGTTGCAACACCTACCACCGCAAATGGACAACGCTCGCGAGCGCATATTTCTTCAAATAGGCCCAAGTTTTCTTGCGTCACTGCCAGCACATAGCGCTCTTGTGCTTCGTTGCTCCATAATTCGCGCGGGCTCATGCCCAGCTCTTCGTTATGCACATTACGTAACTGAAAGGTTGCACCAATTTTTGCGTCATTGACTAGCTCTGGAAATGCATTGGAAATACCACCTGCACCTACGTCATGGATACTTAAAATAGGATTTTTCTGACCCATTTGCCAGCAGCGATCTATCACCTCTTGCGCACGACGTTGTAATTCTGGATTGCCACGTTGCACAGAGTCAAAATCTAAGTTCTCAGTATTAGCACCAGTATCCATGCTAGATGCTGCGCCCCCACCCAAACCAATTAGCATTGCGGGGCCGCCAAGTTGAATCAGTGCAGAACCAGGCGGAATAGGGCTCTTGTGTGAGTGGCTATCAGAAATGTTGCCTACGCCGCCTGCAAGCATAATGGGTTTGTGATAACCCCGTACTTCGCCATTGCTTTCAAGCTCAAACGTACGGAAATAACCCGCAATATTAGGGCGACCAAACTCGTTGTTATAGGCAGCACCACCAAGTGGGCCATCAATCATAATTTGTAATGGCGTTGCAATGCGGTTCGGCTTGCCGTAGTCAGATTCCCAAGGTTGTGTGAAGTTAGGGATGTTTAAGTTTGAAACTGAAAAACCTGTTAAACCTGCTTTTGGTTTAGAGCCGATGCCAGTCGCGCCTTCATCACGAATTTCTCCACCAGCACCTGTGGCTGCACCAGCAAAAGGCGAAATTGCCGTTGGATGGTTGTGCGTTTCTACTTTCATTAAGTAGTGCATATTGTCTTCTACAAAACCATATTCACCTTTATTGTTAGGGAAGAAGCGTTTTGTTTTTTGACCACTGACAATAGAAGAGTTGTCAGAATACGCAACCACGGTACTGCCAGGGTTAAGCATATGTGTATTGCGTATCATGCCAAACAGTGATATTTCTTGCTGCTCACCATCAATAACCCAATCGGCATTAAATATCTTGTGACGACAATGTTCAGAATTAGCCTGAGCAAACATCATGAGTTCGACATCGGTTGGGTTTCTACCCATTTTCCTAAAGTTTTCTAGCAAATATTCTACTTCATCGGTCGAAAGCGCTAGACCCATTTCATTGTTTGCCTCAAACAAGGCTGCACTACCACCATTAAGAATGTCTATGGAATTGAGTGGCTTAGGGTCTGCATGATGATAGAGTTTTTCCGCATCTGCTAGCTGGCTTACAACACTTTCTGTCATACGGTCATGTACGACAGATTTAAATGCATTTTTTTCTACATCGTTTAAAGGTTTTCCGTTTTTGGTTTGAACGTAGTAAGCAACGCCACGTTCAAGCCGCAAGATGGAACTTAACCCACAATTATTGGCAATATCTGTTGCACGCGATGCCCACGGTGAAATGGTGCCAATACGAGGAATAACCAAAAACAATGCCCCAGAAGGCGCTTCAATATTGGCTTTTGGGCCATAGGTCAGAATCTGATTTAAGATACTTTGATGGTCATGAGAAAGCGTTGCTTCGCTAAATGAAAAATGTACAAATTCAGTATAAATATGTCCTATGTTGTCCGCGCTTAACTGCAAGGTATCATAAAGCTTATCGAGCCGAAATTTCGATAAAGCGGAGCTACCGCGAAGGCTTAAAAAATGGACATTATTTGACATGTAGCGAAATTGATTTTAATTAAAATTCGAATCGCCATTTTATCAGAAAGCAAGATTAAGGTTTTGAGAAAGTTCAGATAAATATAAAGCTTAAGAGGTTATATCAAATTGTATTTTTTAGGTGTTGCCACATTTCATCTATTCCATCATCAAATTTAACTTTTGGCTCCCAACCAGAACATGTTCTTAATTTTTCGTAGCTAAGTACGTTAGCCTCAACATCGTACCTTCTTGCAGGCTCTACCTTAATACTAATATTAATACCATCTTTAGAAGCAAGCTTTTGAATGTGTTCTAATACTTCTCGGTTATTGCGTCCCAGTCCAGTACCTATATTATATTTTTGCCCTTTTTCTCCATAAGTCAATCCAGCCAAAATGCCTTTAGCGATGTCTTTTACATGTACATAGTCACGCACAGTTCCATTTTGACCATACAAAGTGATGGGATTCCCTTCTATAGCACAACCCATAGCTGTTGCAATAAAGCCTTGGCCAGTAAAAGGTCTTTGTCCTTTTCCATAGGCATTTGCTGGTCTCATAATAATAGTTGGTAGGTCACTTACATGGTGATACATCAACAAATATCGTTCAATTGTTTGTTTACTAATCCCGTATGGAGATATGGGTGTGCTAAGTTCATCTTCACTAATTGGCATGCTGTATTTTGGACCATATACTGTGCCTCCAGACGATACAAATAGAAGGGTTTTTAAATGGTTTAGCTTGAGAACTTCTTCAATAAGACCTATGTTGATTGGTAGATTTGATTGCAAATCAAATAATGGGTCAGAAAAGCTAGTTTTGGGCACAGTGGTATGGGCTAGATGCACGACCTCTTCAACATTTTTGAGATAGTGTGCAAGTAAATCCCGACATCCAAAATCACATTGTAAATATTTAGCCTTAGGATTTATTGGTTGTGCGGGTAGTTCCTTTCGCCCAAGCACTAATACGTCCCTGCCACTTTCAATGAGTTCATTTACTAAATAGCCGCCAATAAAGCCGCCCCCACCTATTAAGCATGTATACATTTGTCAATATTTTATTTGGTTATATATTTGTAAAGTTTTAATTATCATGTTGCTATGGCATATGTGAAGTATAAACTTAATTAGTTAGACATATGATTCTATATTTTAACAACGCCATGCTGTTCGATTGCGTTGACTAAGATATAGCTTTTGATTATGAAATATCAATAAATTTAATGGGGGAAATACTTTATTGTAAAAAGCTTTACAAGTTTTAAAACCAAGAAAAAATAAACAAAGCCTGCATTAGCAGGCTTTGTAATAAACAAAACTTAAGTAAATAAATTTGGAGTTATTTTTTGTCGCTAAGGCCTGGAACGTCAATTTTAGCTTTCTCTTTTAAGCCAAGCATCATTTTCTCTAATTTACGTTGTTGTAATGTACGCTCTAGGCCGCTTTTGACTTTGTCAAAGCTTGGTACTTGCGTAGCGCGAGAATCAACCAATTTAATCACATGCCAACCAAATTGTGTTTGCACAGGTTCAGCAGTTAAGTCGCCCTTTTTTAAGGTAGTGACAGCATCACTAAATGGCTTAACCATACCAGCAGCAGAGAACCAACCTAAATCACCACCTTTTTCTTTTGAGCCAGGGTCTAGTGATTTCTCTTTTGCAATCTTAGCAAAATCGCCACCCTTTTTAATTTGTGCGGTGATGTCTTTCGCTTCGGCTTCAGTTTTTACCAAAATATGTCGTGCGCTATATTCTTTATCACCTAGTTCTTTTTTGTATTCTTCGTATGCGGCTTTAGTGTCTGCATCAGTGACTGGGTTCTTCTTCATAAAATCGGCTAAAAATGCATTAACCACCAATTTACGCTGGCCAATTTCAGAAGCTATTGCTACGTCAGCGTTTTTATCAATACCTTGTTTCACAGCCTCTTGATAGGCCAACTCAGAACCTACAAGCTCATTAATCACTGCATTTTTTAAGCCTTCGCCTTTTTGGCCACGAGCTTGCGCATCTTTCAAAATGAAATCTACCCAAGATTGTTTAATGGGCTTGCCATTCACTGTAGCTGCGGGTTCTGCAGCATGGGCTGTGGAAGTTAATGCTAATGCTGAAATAGTCAATAATGTAAGAAGAATTTGGTTGATTTTCATAAGAAATCCTTAAGTTTTAAAAGTAAATTTATTTTTAATTGTAATTTATATGGAGTCGTCAGGAGAAATTGCAAGTATGCTTATAGCATGAATCTGTTGTGGAATTAAGTCATTCAATAATTGATAAACTAAACGATGTCGCATTATCTGCGATTTTTGGGAAAATTGCGAGCTTACTATTTTTACGGTGAAATGTCCGCCGCCAGTATTACCTTTGTGGCCTGCATGTAAGGCGCTATCGTCTTGAATCTCTAAGTTAATCGGCTTAAGTGAATCAAGCCTAGATTTTATAATCTCTGTTATATGCATGCGGTTGATACTAATTTTAACAATGTTTCATTGTTATATTAGGGCAAGGTTTTGCGAAAAGGTTTCACTTTCAAATGTTGATACACGCCTGCATTAACAAACGGGTCAGCATCAGCCCATGCTTGTGCAGCTGCTAAATCACTAAACTCAGCCACAATTAAACTACCGCTAAAGCCTGCTACACCTGGGTCTATGCTATCAATTGCTGGAAACGGACCCGCTAAAATCAATCGACCTTGCTCTTGAAGCACGGTAAGGCGGGCCAGATGTTGAGGCCTAGCTTCTAAGCGCTTTTCAAGGCTATTTGGGGTGTCTTCGGCGATAATGGCATATAACATGAATTTTAATTTCTAATTTTTAGAATCTGTGGATTCAGGGTCAATAAATTTAATTTGCTTGCTATAAAAACCAAACAAGCTAAACATAAATATCAGCATCACAATTGGCACACCAGGAAATTTAAAATAAATCCAATATTGTGGAAACTTATAAATAAACACTAAATTAATAAGCCCAATTAAGGTAAAAAAGCCAACCCAATACAAGTTAATTGCCTGCCAAGTGGTTGCGCTGGCCTCAATTTGTTTTTGCATCATCAGTTGAATTAAGTTTTTTTTATAAAAATAACTCGATACCAGCAAGGCAATCGCAAGTACCCAATAAAAAATACTAAATTTAATCTTAATAAAATATTCATCATGTAAAAATAGTGTGATTGCCCCAAATGGAATCACAAGCAAAAAGGTAATCAGTACCATATTGCTTACTTTGCCGTGGGTAAAGTATTCCCAAATGGCTTGCCCAGTCACAAATACCATGAGTGCGATGGTGGCAGCGTAAATATCAAACGCTAAATAAAATACCAAAAACAATATTGCAGGGACTAAATCAAAAAGAAATTTCATGCGTGCCTTTAGGGTTTAACTTTCTCAAGGGTTTTTGCTTAAGTGTTTTAGCTTTCTTATGGGGTTTCGCTATCGGTAAAGGCTGTATTTTGCTATGATTTGCATTGATTTGTAAAACCAATTTTTAAATTATTTTATGCTTAAGTATTAGCATACATATTAAAAAGAGAGTTAAAGAGAATTTAAAGTATGACTTCATTGTTCGATCTTCATTGTCATTCAACTGTTTCTGATGGCTTATTGTCTCCAAAAGATTTAGTCGCTTACGCAGCTAAACAAGGGGTAAAGGTTTTAGCGCTTACTGACCATGATGATGTAGCAGGGTTACAAGACGCGCGTGAAGCGGCTAAGGAGCATGGTATTCAATTTGTAAACGGCGTGGAAATTTCGGTTACTTGGAAAAAGCGCACCTTGCATATTGTCGGATTAAAAATTGATGCAGAAAATGCTGCACTTAAAGCTGCATTTGAAGCAGTTAGAAGAGGGCGCGATTTACGTGCGCATGAAATGGGTGCTGATTTAGCTAGAGTTGGCATACATGGCGCATATGAAGGGGCTAAAGCACTTGCTGGCAATAGTATTATCACACGTACGCACTTTGCGCGCTTTTTGGTAGAAAGTGGCCATGCAAAAGATAATAAATCGGTGTTCAAAAAATATCTGGTTAAAGGTAAGCCAGGGTATAAAGACTATGAGTGGATGAGTTTAGAGCAAGCGGTTAAACTTATCAAAGACAGTGGCGGCATTCCTGTGATTGCGCATCCCGGCCGCTATGATTTAGGCACAATCAATATGTTGTTACTGATGCATCAGTTTAAAAGCCTTGGTGGCGTGGCGATTGAGGTGGTGACAGGCAGCCATGCGCCGCCGCAGTATCAGCAATTTGCAAAAATTGCGCATCGGTTTGGTTTAAAGTCATCTTTAGGGTCTGATTATCACGGGACGGGGATTTCTTACATGCCGATGGGCTGTGTGCCAGATCTGCCTGCGGGCTGTGTTCCAGTATGGGAAGATTGGCCTGAAGCGGCAAATTTAGTGAATTAATGTCACAGTGCTTTGATTAATGGCGCAATATTTTATTATTAACGCTGAAAACCCACAATCACGACTGATAAAACATTCGGTAGACATTTTGCGAGCAGGCGGCGTGATTGCATACCCTACAGATTCTAGTTATGCACTTGGCTGCATGTTAGGGTTTAAAGATGCGCAAGATAAAATTCGCCAGATTCGTGCGTTAGATGAAAGTCATCTTTTTACGCTTATTTGTCGTAACTTGAGTGATCTTGCCACCTACGCGCAAGTTGGCAACAGCCAGTTTCGATTATTAAAAGCCAATACGCCTGGCGCATATACATTTATATTACGTGCAACCAAAGAGGTGCCGCGGCGTTTGCAGCATGCAAAGCGAAGTGCGGTGGGTATTCGTGTGCCAAACCATGCGGTGGTTCAAGCGCTGTTAGAAGCGCTTGCAGCGCCAATATTAAGCATGACATTACAATTGCCAGAAGCTAACGAACCGCTTAACGAACCTTGGGAGATTCGAGATAAGCTGGAGCATGTGGTGGATTTAGTGATTGATTCTGCAATTCATCATGCAGGGCTTACTACAGTGATTGATTTGACTGAAAGTACGCCTGTTCTTATTCGTAAAGGCGCAGGGGATATTGCCCCGTTTGGGCTTTAGACAGTATTTATAGAAAGCAACGATATGGATTTCTTTGGTCTTTTAAATGCGTTATCAGATTTAAATGGCATGCAACGAATCGCTGTTTCAGCGATTCCGATGATATTTGCAATTACTGTGCATGAAGCCGCGCATGGATATGCAGCGCGGTATTTTGGTGATATGACTGCACATCAGCTCGGGCGTATTTCCTTAAACCCAATTCGCCATATCGACCCTATTGGTACTGTGCTAATCCCAAGCCTTACAATGTTAATCGGTGGTATATTTTTTGGTTGGGCAAAGCCCGTACCTGTTAATTTTATGAAATTGCGCCACCCTAAGCGCGATATGCTATGGGTCGCTGCCGCTGGACCGGGGGCGAATTTGTTCATGGCTTTTTTGTGGGCGTTTGTGATTAAATTTGCGGTACTTGCCCCGCAAAACTTTGCAATGCCGCTTGCTTTAATGGGTGCAGCAGGCATTTTGACGAATACCGTGTTGATGGTGCTTAATTTGATTCCGTTGCCACCACTTGATGGTGGGCGCATTGCGGTGAGCTTGTTGCCAAATAATTTAGCCATTAAATATGCGCAAATCGAGCGCTATGGCTTTATTATTTTAATTATCCTGCTATTCACCCATATTCTTGATAAAATTATGTGGCCGTTTGTAATGCTAATTTTACAAACTATTGCAAAAGTCTTTTTCTAGATGATATTTTTAAGTTGATTTTTAGGTATATTTTTAGGTTAAATTATGGCGGTAGAACGCGTTTTATCTGGCATGCGCCCCACAGGCAATTTGCACTTGGGCCACTACAATGGCGTATTAAAAAATTGGATTAAGCTTCAACACGAGCATGAATGCTTATTTTTTGTGGCTGATTGGCATGCACTAACAACCCATTACGATACACCAGAGATTATTGAAGAATCAGTGTGGGAGATGGTAATTGATTGGCTCGCCGCTGGTGTTGACCCAGCAAACGCGACCATTTTTATTCAGTCTAAAGTGCCAGAGCATGCAGAGTTGCATACACTTTTAAGTATGATTACACCGTTAAGTTGGTTGGAACGCGTGCCCACTTACAAAGACCAGCAAGAAAAGCTCGCCAGTAAAGATTTATCAACTTACGGCTTTTTAGGTTATCCGCTATTACAATCTGCCGATATTTTGATGTACAAAGCCACGCAAGTGCCTGTGGGCGAAGATCAAATTCCGCACATCGAATTTACGCGTGAAATCGCGCGCCGATTTAATCATCTTTATGGCAAAGAACTTGGTTTTGAAGAAAAAGCCGAAGCAGCAATTAAAAAACTAGGCTCAAAACGCGCGGCGGTGTATGAAGAAATGCGTAACGCCTACCAACAAAGTGGCGATGAAGAAGCGCTAGAAAGTGCGCGCGTCATGATAGAAGAAGCGCAAAACTTAAGTTTGGGCGATAAAGAGCGTTTGCTAGGTTATTTAGAGGGAGGCGGCAAAATTATTTTGGTCGAGCCAGAATATAAGCTAATGCCCGCCAGCAAAATGACTGGGCTGGACGGCCAAAAAATGTCGAAGTCTTATAACAACACCATTTCACTGCGTGAAGATGTTGATACCGTCGCTAAAAAAATCAAAACCATGCCAACTGACCCTGCGCGCATTCGCCGTACCGACCCGGGTGACCCAGCCAAATGCCCAGTGTGGCAATTGCATGAAGTGTATTCAGACTTAGCCACCCAAGATTGGGTGCAAGTGGGCTGTAAAGGCGCGTCGATTGGCTGTATTGAGTGTAAACAACCTGTCATTGATGCCGTGTTAAAAGAACTTAAACCGATTCAAGAACGCGCTGCGCAATATGCCGAAGACCCAACCTTGGTGAAAAATATTGTGGCTGAAGGTTGTGAAAAAGCACGTAAGTTAGCGCGTGAGACGATGCGAGATGTGCGCGATGTGATGGGTTTGAATTACGGCTAAATAGCCATGAAATTAAATAGATGGCAGAGAATTGGGGTAATGCTTTCGGTTTTGTGGATATTTGGCTCCGCTTTTTATACTCGTAATTCTCAAGTGGAGTCAGTAACTGACAGTGTGTCCAGAATTTACCAAATATGCATGGATGTAGAAGGGGTACAAAGTAAAAACTGTTCTGAGCAGTTTAATAAAAACTATGAGATTTTTGAAGTCGAGATGGACTGAGATTGCAATATCATCATTTACTCCAGTTATTTTAGGCTGGCTACTAGTTTTTATTATTCGTATCTAGCGATGTATAAAGGTAGGGGAATTCTAAGTAATTGTAATTTGCATACAAAACATTTAAAAATAGATGCCCTGCGAGCCAATATGCATGCGGGTCACAGAGCATACTTTTTTGATAGCAGTTTTAATTAGGAATTTATGAACCACTGGGTTGCACTTGCCATCGCCATTGTCGCAGAAGTCATTGGCACCACCGCGCTTAAAGCTTCTAACGAGTTTACGCGGCTTTGGCCATCGTTGATTGTGGTAGTTGGTTACGGCACAGCGTTTTATTTTATGGCGTTGAGTATGCGCGTACTACCTGTAGGCATTATGTACGCGATTTGGTCGGGCATGGGCATTGTGCTGGTATCCATTATTGGTTGGCTGATTTATCGGCAAGTGTTAGATGTGCCAGCCATCATCGGCATGGGACTTATTATTGCGGGTGCGATTGTGATTAACGTGTTTTCGAAGACTGTAGGACATTAATGCTGTTACAACAGAACTCAGAATTAAAACACCATGATGTGAAAATCAAAGGCGAAACACTCAGCGAGTTACCGCAAGATTTATATATACCGCCCGATGCCCTAGAAGTGTTTTTAGAGACCTTTGAAGGACCACTTGATTTATTGCTGTATCTTATCCGCAAGCATAATTTGGATATTCTCGATATCCCCATGGCGGAGTTGACCGCGCAGTATATGGTGTATGTCGAAAAAATGAAGGCGATTAAACTAGAGCTCGCGGCAGATTATTTACTCATGTCTGCGATGCTAATCGAGATTAAATCGCGCATGTTGCTGCCCAAGCCTGCGGAAATTGCCGAGGAAGATGACCCAAGAGCCGAACTTGTACGCCGCTTGATGGAGTATGAGGCGATTAAACTCGCTGCCGCGCGCTTGGATGCCATGCCGCAAGTGGGCGTGGATATTACAGTTGCAGCAGCTTATTTTCAGCATATTGCTGAAGTGAAACCGCCCGAGGTGAGTTTAGATGAGTTGGTAGAAGCTTGGCGCAATGTACTTAAACGTGCAAAGCTTAACTCGCACCACAAAATTGGTAAGGCAGAGCTCTCGGTGCGAGAACATATGAGCCAGATTTTACGCCGCTTAAAAGCAGAGGGGATGGTAGAATTTTCGCAACTTTTTGACCAAGAAACAGAAGTGTTGGCAAAATTAGTGGTGAATTTTTTAGCGATTTTAGAGCTCGCAAAAGAAGGCCTGATTCGCATTACGCAACAAGCCGCGTTTTCGCCCATTTATTTACAAGCCAATTTAAGTGATAGCGTGAGTGAGTAAAGATGAAAGACCCTGATAACATCACCGAATTCAAACAAGTGCTGGAGGCTGCGCTTCTCACCGCGGGTCAGCCACTTAGTTTAGATGAAATGTTAAAACTCTTTGCAGATCGCATGGAGCGCACGACATTGCGCATGCTGTTAGATGAACTCAAACAAGATTGGAGTGAAAAAACTCTCGAATTGGTGCAAGTGGCCACAGGATATCGCTTTCAGGCCAAGCCGCAATTTAGTGAGTATATCGCACGCTTAAGTCCAGAACGGCAACCAAAATATAGCCGTGCAGTGATGGAAACGCTGGCGATTATTGCGTATCGTCAACCTGTGACACGTGGTGATATTGAACAAATTCGTGGTGTAGCTGTGAACCCAAATGTGATGCGGCAATTGCAAGAGCGCGACTGGATAGATGTGGTGGGGCAACGTGAAGTACCAGGCAGGCCTTCACTTTATGCTACTACCAAACATTTTTTAGATGATTTAAATCTGCGCTCAATTTCTGAATTACCGCCGATGGACGATTTTGCGCAAAGCGAGATTCCTTTAGATAGTTAAATGTTTTTAGATGACCAAGTAATCAACACACAAGTGTTAAGAGTTCTTACATTAGGGTTTAGCTTACGACTGATGTAAAATAGCGCTTTAGATAGATTTATGCTATGGCCCGCCCACACAAACCACCTCAAACAACAGTACCAAAACGCCGCCCAATCGCATCGGCAGAAATGAGTGCGGATGCGGATATCAGCGGTAGTCAGCGCTTACATAAATTGCTCGCGCTGGCAGGTTTTGGATCGCGTCGCGATATGGAAAAACTCATAGAGTCAGGTCGTGTGAGTGTCAATGGCCACATTGCTACTTTAGGTGCGGCGGTGATAGCGAGTGACACTATTAAAGTGGATAACCGCATGGTGCATTTACCTTTTGAAGCAGAGCTTCCGCAAGTGTTGCTCTACCATAAACCAGAAGGCGAGATTGTGAGTGCGGACGACCCAGAAGGCCGTGCCAGCGTTTTTGATAAGTTGCCACGTATTAAACAAGGTAAATGGATTGCCATTGGTCGGCTAGATATCAATACCAGCGGTTTGTTAATTTTCACCAATTCTGGCGATCTCGCTAATCGTTTTATGCACCCACGCTATGAGGTAGAGCGTGAATACGCAGTGCGTGTTTTGGGCGAATTAAGCGAAGAACAATTGTTGCAACTTACCCAAGGTATTGAGCTAGAAGACGGTATGGCGAGCTTTAATAGCATTCACTTAACGGGGGGCGAGGGCGCAAATAAGTGGTACCAAGTGGTGATTAAAGAAGGCCGTAACCGCGAGGTAAGGCGCTTGTTTGAGGCTTTTCATTTGCCGGTGAGCCGACTGATGCGCGTGAGATTTGGGCCAATTAATTTACCGCCGCGGGTAAAACGCGGCACCATGTTGAAGCTTGAGCCAAAACAAGTGGTGGATATTTTAGAATGGGCAGGTATGGAAGCGCCAAATTCACCTCCGCGGCAATTGAATCAGCGTGAAAAAGATAAAGCGACCAGCGTTTTTACCGCAAAAGTGCGCAAACAACGCGGCAGTATTCTAGATAAAGCACCAAGAGAAGCAGGCGTTTCAGAACGAAATCAAACTGGCAAGCCTGGAGAACGCTCTGGTACTGGCCCGCAGGGCATCAAAAAATCCTCGCCTAAAAAACCAGTGAATCGGCGTATTCGGGGTGACTTAATCGGCTCGCCAGATAAACAAAAAGCGGGCATGACACATAAAAGTGATAGAAACCGCGGTCGCGGCTAAATTTTTAAGACAACTGTTCTTTAGTAAGTAAAAACACTAACTGATTACCACTAGATGTCTGTAGCCAAGTAAACGGTAGATTCGGATAAGCCTCTAGCAAAGCATCGCGATTATGCCCAATTTCTACCACTAAAATCCCGTGATCGTTTAAGTAATGCTTAGCCTCACGCAAGATGGTATGCGTGTGGTCTAGGCCAGCAACGCCGCTACCCAGCGCAATTTGCGGTTCATTACGATATTCGGCAGGGAGTTGCGCCATGCTAGGGGCATCGACATACGGCGGATTGGAGATAATTACATCATATTGTTTACCCGTTAAAGCGGTAAACATATCCGATTCAATCGCGGTAACACGTTCTTGCAAACCATAGTTGGCAATATTAATGTTAGCCACCGCAATTGCATCTGGCGAAATATCTACAACATCGATTTGGGCATCAGGGAAAGCATCGGCGAGCAACACGCCTAAACAGCCGCTACCTGTGCAGATATCTACCGCAGTGGTCACTAGTTCTGGGTATTCAACCCAAGGCTGAAATCCATCTTCAAGGAGTTCCGCAATAAAAGAGCGCGGCACAATCACGCGTTCATCCACGTAAAATTTATAGCCACGCAACCAAGCTTCGCGCAGCAAGTAGGCGGTTGGCGTGCGATTGGTAATGCGTTGCTCGATTAAATTCACAAGGTGTTTGCGTTCAGACTCGGTAATCACCGCATCTAAAAAATTATCCAGCGTGTCGTGCGGCAGATGTAGCGCACTTAAAATGAGCCAAACCGCTTCATCATAGCTGTTATCGGCACCATGTCCAAAAAAAATGCCAGATTCTTCAAAGTGGCTCACGGTAAAGCGTAGCCAATCACGTATGGTAAAAAGCTCTTCAGCAAGACGCGGAAAATGCATCATTTGAGTAGTTTTTGCATAGTGAGTTTATAGGTTTCTTTGAGTGGCTCAATATCCGCAACGCCCACACATTCATTGAGTTTGTGTATGGTTTTGTTGAGCGGCCCAAACTCAATCACTTGTTTGCAAATATCAGCAATAAAGCGGCCATCTGAAGTACCTCCTGTGGTTGAAAGTTCTGGCATCATGCCATAAGCCGTTTTAATTGCTTCTTCAATCGCATCGACCAAGTTGCCGCGTGGCGTAATGTAGGGCGGTGAGTATTCCCACTCCAAGTCGTAATCCAGCATATGATGATCCAAAATTGCATGTACTCGCTGTTTTAAGTTTGTCTCTGTGCTACCTGCACCATTAAGTTCTGGGCAAAATCGAAAGTTAAATAAAATTTCCACTTCACCAGGCACTACATTTGTGGCACCTGTGCCTCCGTTCATGTTTGAAATTTGCCATGACGTTGGCGGAAAATATTCATTGCCGTTGTCCCACACCGTTTCAACCATGTTTTTAATTGCAGGCGCAACCAAGTGAATGGGGTTTTTAACCAAATGCGGATATGCAATATGGCCTTGAACACCTTTAACGGTGAGCTTGCCAGAAAGTGAGCCGCGACGACCATTTTTAATCATATCGCCTACTACTTTATTACTGGTAGGCTCACCCACCACGCAATAATCGATAAATTCACCACGATTTTTTAAAGCTTCAACCACCTTAACTGTGCCGTTGATTGCGATACCTTCTTCATCAGAAGTTACGAGCAAACCAATAGAGCCTTTAAAATCAGGCGTTTCTGTAATAAATTCCTCAATACTTGTTACAAAGGCGGCGAGTGAGGTTTTCATATCAGCAGCACCGCGCGCATACAGCATGCCATCCACAATGGTCGGCTCAAATGGTGGTGTGTGCCATTTATCGACCGGGCCTGTGGGCACCACATCGGTATGACCAGCAAACACAATGAGGGGAGATTCTGTGCCTAAGCGTGCGTAAAAATTATCGACATCACCAAAGCGCATGCGCTCTATTTTAAACCCAAGCGGTTCAAGCCGCGCAATCATCGCTTCTTGGCAGCCCGCATCTTCAGGAGTATTCGATTGTCGCTTGAGTAAGTTTATAGCTAAGTCTAAGGTCTTGCTCATTTGATTAACTTTTTATAAGTGACTTCATCGAAGCCTAAGCTTAAAATTTTATTATCTTTTATCAAAACTGGGCGCTTGATGACAGAAGTTTTTGCGCGCATGAGTGCAATCGCAGAGGCGTTATCGATGATGTTATCTTTTACGCTACTCTCTAAGCCGCGCCAGGTAAGGCCTGCTCGGTTGATGAGTTGCTCTCGAGGTATTTGCATTAGCCAGTTTTCTAATAAATCAGCAGAAACATCTATTTTTTTAAAATCCTGAAATTCATAAGCAAACCCGTTTTTTTCAAGCCAATCGCGCGCTTTTTTAACGGTATTGCAATTAGGAATTCCATAAAGTTTAAGCATACAAATACTTAAATGCCGCGTAATAGTTCGTTAATACCTACTTTACCTAAGGTTTTGGCGTCTACTTTTTTCACAATCACTGCGCAGTACAAGCTGTAGCTACCATCTTTGCTGGGTAAGTTGCCAGAAACTACCACAGAACCCGCAGGCACGCGACCATAAAATACTTCACCTGTTTCGCGGTCGTAAATTTTAGTACTTTGACCAATATAAACACCCATCGAAATGACGCAGTTATCTTCAACAACAACGCCTTCAACCACTTCAGAACGCGCACCCACAAAGCAGTTATCACCAATAATAGTAGGGCCTGCTTGTACGGGCTCTAATACGCCACCAATACCAACGCCGCCACTCAAATGCACGTTTTTACCAATTTGTGCACAAGAGCCCACAGTCGCCCATGTATCAACCATTGTGCCTTCACCAACATACGCGCCAATATTAACGTAAGAAGGCATTAACACTGCATTTTTTGCAATAAAAGAACCGCGGCGCACAATCGCGTTTGGTACAACACGGAAACCGCCAGCTTTAAAGTCTTCTTCAGTGTAATTGGAAAATTTTGGAGGCACTTTGTCAAAGTAACGTGTCACGCCATCATCCATCAATACGTTGTCGCTCAAGCGGAAAGATAACAACACCGCTTTTTTCAACCATTGGTGTGTTTCCCATGTTTGTGTATCGCCAATGCGAGATGCAACGCGCAGTTTGCCTGCATCTAAATCGGCTAAAACGCTATCAACGTTAGATTTGATTTCTGCAGATGCATTGCTTGGGTTAATGTTTGCGCGGTCTTCAAATGCCGCTTCGATAATAGCTTGACGTGGATCCATAGGGCTCTCGTGAATAATTAGTTGTATAAAAGTGTTATTTTAACCTAACTTGCCCATTCGCCCAAAAGGCAATAAAAAAGCGCGTCACTAGAACGCGCTTTTAAATAAATAAACGGTTATTTGCCAGCTTTTGCGGCTTCGTACAATGGACGCACTTTAGGAGCTAAGGCTTTTAAATCGGCAATACGGTTTTCGCTCGCAGGGTGAGTGCTTAAAAATTCTGGCGGCGCACCTTTGTTATTCGCACTCATTTTTTGCCATAAAGTGACTGCTGCATCTGGGTTAAAACCTGCACGCGCTGCGAGTTCTAGGCCAATTCTGTCAGATTCACGTTCTTGCTCACGGCCATTTGGTAAGGCAAAAAATAATTGGCTACCCATGCCAGCACCTTGTGCAGCTATGCTACCTGCGGTGCCGCCTACTAATGAAGCCAAAGCTTGTAGGCCAAATTGTTGTACATAAGCTTGCGACATACGTTCGCGGCCATGTTCACGTAAGGCGTGCGCGATTTCATGACCAATCACGGCTGCAAGTTCATCGTCAGTAGCGTTAATTTTTTCTACCAAGCCAGATAACACCATAATTTTGCCACCTGGCATACAGTATGCGTTGAGTTGATCATTTTTCTCTACGTTGACTTCCCATGCCCATTTGGTTGCCTCTGGCCTAAATACGCCTACTTGCGCGATTAAACGGTTAGAAATCCCGCGTACACGCTCTACCATTGCTGGGTCAGCATTAAGGGTGTTTTTCTTTTTCGCTTCGCCCAACGTTTGGTTGTAGGCTTGCGCAGACATTTTATCAACTGATTTTGAAGGCAATAGCATAAATTGCGACCGACTCACGCCAGAAACACTGTCTTTGGTGGTGGTGGCGCAGCTCACTGCTTGCATGCTGAGCAATGTAATAAGCAGTAAATATAGTTTTTTCATAAAAATATCCTCACAAATTTTTAGTATTTTATAATTTTTAGAACCTACAATTGCTATAACGCGTCAATGCCTGATAAGGTTGAATCTAATTTTATTTTTAATAAAAAATGCTTTAAATGATCAGTTGAGACCCAAGTTCGACAACACGGTTAGGTGGAAGTTTAAATTGGTTGGTAATGGTTTCTGCACTGCGGAAAAGACCTATAAATATTTTTTTGCGCCAATAAGCCATCCCAGATTTTTTGCCCGCAATTAAAATTTCTTTGCCGATAAAGTAAGAAGTGTCCATAGCATCAATCTCTAAGCCATATTTACTGCATAAGGCTAAATCGCGTGGCAAATCAGGCTCATCTTTAAATCCGTAGCGCACAACAACACGATAAAACTCAAACGGTAATGCTTCTACACTCACGCGTTCATCTAGATTTGCATGTGGAAAATCAAAAAAGCGCACGGTTAAAATCACCACTTTTTGATGTAGCACCTTATTATGCTTCAGGTTATGCAACATTGCATGTGGAACGCCTTCAGGATTAGGGGTCATAAATAAGGCAGTACCTGGCACACGTGTTGGAGGATGAGCGCCAATGGCATCAATAAACGGTTCGATTGCCATCGCATCTGATTTAAGCCTTGTGTAGACGAGAGTGCGGCCGGTTTTCCAAGTGAGCATTAAGGTAAAAATAACGATAGCAATGAGTAACGGCACCCAACCACCATCTGGAATTTTTAGTGCATTTGCGCTAAAAAAGGCAACGTCAATAATTAAAAATATACCAACCACTAAGTATGTTTTGAGTTTGCTCCAACGCCAAATTTCCATAAACACAACAGAGGCTAACAAGGTGGTTATCACCATATCCCCCGTGACCGCGATACCATATGCAGCTGCTAAATTGCCAGAACTGCCGAACCCTAGCACTAAGGCCATCACTGCAATCATTAAGCCCCAATTCACGCGTGGCATATAGACTTGACCTTCTGTGCTTTCTGAAGTGTGTTGTATGTGCATGCGTGGCAAATAACCTAATTGCAAAGCTTGGCGAGAGACTGAAAATGCGCCAGATATTACGGCTTGTGAGGCGATTACCGCAGCAAGTGTAGCAAGACCAATCAAGGGGAATAATGCCCACTCAGGCGCTAATAAATAAAATGGATTTTTAACAGCCTCTGGCTCAAGCAGTATAAGTGCACCTTGCCCAAAGTAATTTAACAACAAGGCTGGCAATACAAAGCCAAACCATGCCAAGCGGATTGGAAAGCGTCCAAAATGTCCCATGTCTGCATATAAGGCTTCTGCCCCTGTGACCGCAAGAACGACCGCACCTAAAGAAATAAAGGCGATTTTGGGCTGATGCATAAAAAATTCTACTGCATACAAGGGGTTAAGTGCCCGCAATATTGTGAGGTCATGCGAGATATTGATGATGCCCAACACAGCAAGTGTGCCAAACCACAGTAGCATTACGGGGCCAAAAAACTTACCCACCACTTCAGTGCCCTTGCTTTGCGCCCAAAATAAAACAAAGAGAACAACTAAGGTAATAGGCACGATATAACTGTGAAGGTGCGGTTCAGCGACTTCTAGACCCTCCACAGCAGATAACACTGAGATTGCAGGTGTAATCATGCCATCAGCATAAAACATACAAGCGCCCAAAATACCTAAAAACATGATATTGCGCTGCTTTGTTTTATTGCCTTCGGTATTTCGGCTGGCAAGCGCAAGCAGAGCCATAATACCGCCTTCGCCTCGGTTATCTGCCCGCATAATAAACGCAACATATTTAACCGATACCACCATAATCAGTGCCCAAGTGATGAGCGATAAAATTCCGTACACATTTTCTGGATTAAGCAATAATGGATGGTGGCCTGCAGAAAATACTTCTTTCATTGTATAAAGCGGGCTGGTTCCGATATCGCCAAAAACCACACCTAGTGCGGCAAGTGCCATGGTGTGTAATGCGGTTTTTTGTGAACTGTTATCCATAGATGTTGAAATTGATATGGGGTTTGATGATTATATGGGTTTGGATATTTTTATAGCGCTAGCTGTTAACTTTTAAATGACATGACATTTAATTGGAATAAGCATTATCAATCAATTAAAGCGTTAAACCAATACTTCATTGCGCCAATTACAAAATTAATTCGATTTAATTCTATTAACTGTTGCATCTGCACTACCATCATGAAAAACAACACTTATAGCCTCGCCCACTTTGGCTTGTAAGCTACTTTTAATCATATTGCCAGTATTGTCTTGCACCATGGCATAGCCGCGCGCCAGCACATTTTTTGGATTAAGTTGCGCAAGGCTATTTTGCAACTGTAACACATGTTGTTGCTGTGTTTTTAATATGACTTGAAAGGCAATGTCCATGCGGTGTTTGAGCTGCCTTGTTTGATTAAATTTGTTTTCAATTTGCTGCGCTGGTGAAATTAATCTACGCGCTAAATAATCGAGCTTCTGCGCGCGTGTCTGCAGCCCAGTATCCATGCGTCTTTCAAGCCTGCGCCAAAGAAAATGTAATTGGTCGATTAAGGTTTGCACGTCGGTACAAGCAAGTTCTGCGGCGGCGGTGGGCGTTGCTGCGCGCACATCCGCCACAAAGTCGCAAATGGTAAAGTCAGTTTCGTGGCCAACGCCACTAATGATTGGAATTGCAGAATCATCCATCGCTCGGGCGACTACTTCCTCGTTAAATTGCCATAAATCTTCCATGCTTCCGCCTCCACGGCAAACGATTAGTGTGTCTACTTCTGCGCGTTCATTGGCGGTGCGAATGGCCTTTGCAATCAGCGCGGCTGCGCATTTGCCTTGCACGGGTGTGGGGTAAATAATCACACCAATATTGGAGTTGCGGCGGTTTAAAGTGGTTAAAACATCTCGTAAGGCGGCTGCATCGGGAGAGGTGACGATGCCGATGTTGTTTGGGTGTTTGGGAATAGCCTTTTTAAACGCAGGGTCAAACAAACCTTCATGCTCAAGCTTGATTTTTAGTTGTTCAAACGCCTCAAATAGTGCGCCTAAGCCTGCTTTTTGAACAAATTCTACCGTGAGTTGAAAGTCGCCACGAGCCTCATACAGCGTTACTGTGCAACGCGCTTCAATGTTGTCGCCCTCACGTGGCATAAAATCCACATAACTATTGCGGCCTTTAAACATCACGCATTTCACTTGTGCGGCTTGGTCTTTCAGCGAAAAATACCAATGCCCACTGGCGGCGCGAGTGAAATTAGAAATCTCGCCAGATACCCAAAATAGCGGAAAAGATTGCTCTAAGACGTTACGCGCTAAACGATTTAACTCGGTGACGGTCAATATTTGCTTAACTGGCATGTTGTTTTGTGCGGTCATGCCATATTATCTATTACAATGCGGTTAAATTTAAAGGCAATTTATGATGAAAAAAAGTTTTTTACAATATTTTTCTGGAAAATCTGGCTATTTAATTGGCTTCGCGGCCTGCTTTGCCACGGTGGTTTTGGCTTTAGTCATTCAAACACTTTATAAGCTTGAGCCTTGCCCTTTATGCATTACGCAGCGTATGTTTTTTATGGGCTTAGGTATGCTGTTTTTAATTGGTGCGTTTATCAAACCCGCAACACTATTGCAAAAAATATTCACAGGTTTACAAGTGCTCACCGCGCTAGGTGGCGCGGGCTGGGCGATTCGCCATTGGTATTTGCAAGCCAATAAAGAAAGCATCATTGCTGATTGCGGTGTGGGTTTTGATTATATGTTCGAGAATTTTCCGCTAAAAAAAATGTTTACACTCATTTTTAAAGGCACGGGCGATTGCGCGGCCATTGATTGGACGTTTTTAGGCTTAACCTTACCGCAATTGGCATTAATAAGTTTTACCTTATTTGGCATTTACGCAATTTATTTATTGAAAATAAAATGACTTTATACAAAACATTAGACGATTTTGTCGGCAATACGCCCCTAGTGGCCTTGCAACGCATGCAAGGTAAAACATCGAATACCATTTTGCTGAAACTTGAGGGCAATAACCCCGCAGGTTCTGTGAAGGATAGACCAGCCTACAGCATGATTACACGGGCAGAAGCGCGTGGCGATATTAAGCCAGGCGACACCTTAATTGAGGCCACCAGTGGTAATACCGGTATTGCACTCGCCATGGTGGCAGCGATGCGCGGCTATAAAATGGTGTTGGTGATGCCAGAAAATCAAAGTGTAGAGCGCCGCCAAAGCATGAAAGCTTATGGCGCAGAGCTAGTGCTAACGCCCAAAGACGGCAGCATGGAGCTTGCGCGTGATGTCGCGCAGAAAATGCAAGCCGAGGGCGAGGGAATTGTGCTCGATCAGTTTGGCAACTTAGATAATCCACTTGCGCATTATGAAACTACAGGCCCAGAAATTTGGGCAGCAACCGAGGGCAAAATCACGCATTTTGTCGCGACGATGGGCACGACTGGTACCATTATGGGTACTTCACGTTATTTAAAAGAGCAAAATCCCAATATTCAGATTATTGGCGTGCAACCTGAGGATGGCGCACAGATTCCAGGTATTCGTAAATGGCCAGAAGAGTACTTGCCTAAGTTTTTTGACCCTAAGCGCGTCGATGAATTGCGTTATGTGTCACAAATTAACGCAGAAAACACCACGCGAAAACTTGCAACGCAAGAGGGAATTTTTGCAGGTATCTCAAGTGGCGGCGGGCTTTACACAGCATTGCAACTCTCTAAAGAACTTGAAAATGCGGTCATCGTTTCTATTGTTTGTGACCGTGGCGATAGGTATCTTTCTACAGGTGTTTTCCCCGCCTAAAAACGCAACTATTGTCATGATACTGCGTTTCAAACCAAAAAATGCGTCCTTACATATCACCCCATATGCAGCGTCCAATTTTTTGACTTGTGGCTTGTCTCACTTAAGTATTTGCGTTTTTTTATGGCTGATGATCTGCGTGTTTGCAAATCACGCGCACGCAATTTCGAGCATTCAAATAAGTGTCGGCACAGTTGAGGCGCCTGCTGGTAGCCTTAAAAATGCTGAATTTCAAGTCGATTTAAAAGGCGAAGAGCCAGCGCTTAAGTTACATGCCGAATTAAAACCTAGCAATGAAAATGAGTTCACCCAATTTAATTTGCGTTGCGGCACGTTTTTAAGTGATCGTATTGGTGAGTTATATTGTCTTGACGGATTATTTAGAGCAAAAAAAATCAATATCCCGTTGACCGCGCATTTTAAAAGCATGCCAGATGACTTTTCTTTTAATGTGGATTTTTTAGAAGCTCGTTTTAGTGATGAAACAGGCGAGCATGCGGGCGAAAAACTCACAGGTAAAATTATCCTCGCGGCAAAAAAACAAAAAGACATTTGGAACTGGAGCGGCGTATTTAATTGGACAGAAGGCGAGCTTTATTGGCAGCCTTTTTATTTTGGCAAAGCAGGCAATAGTTTTGCGATAGGCGGCACTTTTCATGCGCCAGATTTATACATTAACCAAGCCAATTTGGTTGTGAATGAAGTAGGCACCATGTCTGCTAGGGCACATATTAATACAGAAAGCAAAATAGTAGAGGATGTAAAAGTAAACGCAAAAGAGGTTGATTTTGCTGGGCTTTACGCCTTGGTGTTAAAGCCTATGGTAGAAAAATCTGCGTTTGGTAATTTAAAAGTGGCTGGTAGCGCAGATTGGCAATTTGAAATTAAAAATCACCAACCTACCAGTTTTGAGCTGAATTTAAAGAAAGCGCATATAGAAGACCTCAATGGAAAATTTGCACTCAACGATATTAATGCGCGTATACCTTGGGATTACGATATTCCGCAAACAGTGACGGTTTCATATTCTGATGGCCACATATTAAAAGTACCGCTTGGCAAAACCAACTTACAGGCCGAGCTTAATCGGTATTCGCTCACTGCAACAAGCTTGGTGTTACCTGTATTAGATGGCGCATTAAAATTTGAAGACGTTTCTGCAGCATACTTAAGCCAGCAATGGTTTTGGCATGTGAAAATGCAGTTAGAACCAATTACCATGAACAAATTTAGTCAAGCGGTCGGCTGGCCAGAAATGCAAGGTAAAATTGATGGGCAAGTGCCTTTAATTACTTATGCAGCCAAACAGTTAAATATGGAAGGCACAATGCAATTTAATATGTTTAAAGGCAATGTCAGCATGAGCGATTTACGCATTGATGACCCACTTGGCAATGTGCCTAAGCTGTATGCTAACTTGCAAATGCGAGATATTGATTTGGGTGATTTAACGCGCACGTTTAACTTTGGCGCAATAGAGGGCAAACTAGAGGGCGACGTGAAAGATTTGCGGCTAGAAAACTGGAAGCCTGTGTATATGGATGCGATCATTCAAACTGCAGATGGTAAGCACGTTAAAAAGGTGTCGCAACGCGCTGTAGAAAACATTACTGCGTTTGGTGGTGAGGGCACTGCTGCTGCATTGCAACGTACATTTTTGCGGTTTTTTAAAGAGTTTAATTACGAAAAAATAGGCATTAGCTGCCAATTGCGGCTAGATGTGTGCAAAATGGGTGGCGTAGAGTCTATACAGCCTGACTCAAAACAATCTGGGTCAACGGCAAAGGGGTATGTCATCGTTAAAGGTAAAGGCGCCCCATCTGTGAATGTAAACGGCTATACCGAGTACGTGAGTTTAGCGGATTTAATTGCGCGGATAATACGCATTACCGATACCAATACTAAGATGATAGTAAAATAAAAATAGATATTAAAGCAAAAAGAGGATTAAACATGTATAAAAACATTGGGTTACTTATATTAGCAACAAGTTTGGCAGCTTGTGTGACGATTAATATTTACTTTCCTGCGGCGGCGGCTGAAAAAGCAGCAGATAAAATAATTGATGAAGTGTGGCAATTAAAAGATGGTAAAAAAGTACCAGTCGATAATCCAACAGTCGCGCCTTCAGAAAAACCAGTAGAAGCACCTGTAGAAGTGCCAGCTAAATAAAAGGATGCATGTGATGAAAAAATTATTATTAAGTTTTGTTTTTGCCAGCATGATATTGGCGAACAGTTGGGCTAACGCAGCAGCAGATTTAGAGGTGAATACGCCCGCCATTTCTGCCATCAAAGCCAGCATGCAAAAGCGTCATAATCAATTGAGCCCTTTTTATGCAAGTGGCGCGATTGGGCTCACACAAGATGGTTTGATTGCGGTAAAAGACGCCAGTGCCGTACCGCTAAAAGACCGTGGTGGTTTAAATGGTCTAGTTTCAGCAGAAAATGCAGACCGTGCAAAACTATATAAAGAAATCGCAACAGGTAACGGCCATCCAGAATGGCAGGGCGATGTGCAAAATACCTTTGCAGCTCGTTGGAAAGATAAAGCACAAAGTGGCTGGTTTTATCAAAATGCAGGGGCTTGGGTAAAGAAATAGTAGATAGCAAAAATAGTTGATGAAATGACCCATTAAACCTGTCTTATTATTAGCTTTAATTTAGCATCGCTTGGCATACACTTTAATTAACTTCAAAAGAGTTATGAAAAGTAAAGGGGTGTACAGATGCCGCATCACGTTTCGAGCAATGTCGCAAGTAATGTCATTCATTTTCCTGCCATTGGTAAGGCGATTACCTTAGATGACCAAGGTATTTACTATGCCTTAAATACTCGTACAGGCGCTATACACAGCGTATTCCAGCTTGTGTATCAAGATGATTGGTATTTGTATCAGTTAGAGTGCGCCGGCGATGAACACGAAATGAGCTGGTCGCTTTTATCAGGCAATATAGATTATGCGCTGAATAGCATGACAACCGAGCAAATCAGACACCACTTTTCTAAACCAGAATACCTTGAGCCACGTGGTGCGTGGCAAGTCATTAAAAACTCAACATTTGGGATTGGCAAATTTACGCCATTACAAGCAGGTGCTCCAATACGCTACGCTATACTGGTTTTTAAAGATGGTGAGATGCTAAGCCCGTTACTAATTCATAAAGCAGAAGCAGAAGCACAAACAAGTCAAACTACTGAAAGTGTAACGCGATTAAAACTAGCAAACTTGCATATCGCAGAATTATCTTAAAACATTTTATGTAAAATTTTTATACAACAAGTTATCAGGCTCCTTACATTGTTGTTACAGATCGATTTTGTCGCTCAACGTAGTGTTGAAGTGTACACATCATCGTGAAACATGAAAGTTAACAAAAGTAAATCATTGTAATAATACCGCTAGATAGTTTTTTAAATAAAATCGACTTTTAAGTAATCGGATGTTTACATAGATATTATTTAAATCCACACTTTAATACCAATAGCCAAATTGGTTGTCTATAAGCATTTTTGATGGCTGTAATAAACCAAAAAAGGATGCGATTTTTTTGCACCTATCCACACTCCTTAATTTATATGCCTTTTTTAAAAATTTTTTCATGGCATGAAATCTGCTAATTCACAAAGTTAAAGCAAGTCTATTGCAAATATGTTGAGACGAAACGTGTTAACTAAACTTGCTGGCTCATGCCCATTCGATTGGCGCAATTAATTAAAAAAACAATTCAAAAATCTAATAACTTAAATTTGTAACAAGAGGTTCAAACTTTGAATATTCGTAGCTATTTTAATGCTCCCAACATCAGCCTGATTTTTATTGGCTTAATGGTCACTTTGCCTTTTTTGTTTCCTCATCGCAGTCTGCCAATATATACTTTTTATTTGGAATGGTTGACAGCACTATTTGCCTTTTTGGCCTTTATTCCGCTTATTAAGCAAACTGCATGGCCTAATTATCAAGCTCCTGCAATTGTGTTGTTGCCCATCTCCATACTCGGTCTAATGGTGTTGCAATACACGATTTTAAACATAGATTACTGGCAACAGTACTTTTTAGTGGCTCAATACTTCATTTTTGCAGGTCTACTAATGGTGCTAGGTTACATGCTAAAGGAATCCATGGGATTTGATAAAACCATGTACATAATAGCCATATTCCTTGTGGTTTCTGGAATTTTGAGCACAATCGTAATCGTATTAGATCTTGCCAATATTCACTTGGGTGGGTGGATTGTAAATCAGAAGTCGGGTGGGGCGGTCGCCAATGTTGGTCAACAAAACCACCTCGCCACTTTGCTTGCCTTAGCGCTTGCGAGTTTAAGCTATCTGTTCGTTAAACAGCGTGTGACAGCATGGCAGGTATGGCCTTTATTAATTATCCTATTAGCTGCCTTGGCGCTTACTACCTCACGTTCAGCTTGGGTGTTCGTGGTTTTAATTTCTATTTCCGCGCTGACTTATCGCCATTTACAAGGTAAGTATAAGCAAGTTCTAACCCACCAATACCAAAACAACTCAACATTAAGTGCCAAGCGCTTAATTTCTATTCTTGCTCTTCCAATATTGTTTTATCTGGTACAACTTGGTCTGCCACACATTCCCACTACAAAGCAGATTAGCACTACTAATCAAAGACTTGTACAACTTGCGGAGAAAAAAGGCTCGGTACGTCTCAATATGTACAAGTCTAGTTGGTATATTTACACAGATAACCCGCTGATAGGTGTAGGCTTTGGACAAATGGCTTGGCACGACCTTAACAACGCTAGTCGTGTGCCTGATTTAAAAGGTGCCACTGGGCAAGCACATAACACTATTATGCAATTTCTTGCCGAAACCGGTACCGTGGGCACAACTATTTTACTGGTATTTTTATTTGCATTTGTACTGCGATTAAGGCTTGCCTCAGTCAGCCCAGAGCGTTGGCTATGGTGGTTGTTGTTGTGTATCATCGGCACTCATGCCATGCTGGAGTATCCGCTCTGGTATATGCACTACCTTGCGCTCACCTCATTACTATTAGGAGTGGGTGACTTAAAGACATATAACCTTAGTCGTTACCGACCACAACTATTGCTCACCGTTTTTGCCATGTTTTGGGCGTCTAGCTTAGTGCAAACTATGCACGATTATCCCATTCTTGAACGATGGTTTCACAAAAGTCTAAAAGTAAAGTTCACAAACGATAGTTTTGATAAAATGTTTAAAGAGTTACAGCCTATTCGTACACTTTCCCCTTTTGCAGTGTATGCAGATAACCAATTGCTCTCGGCCATGCCAACAAATAGAGATAGCTTAAAAGAGAAGTTGGATATCACTTCGCGCTTACTTAAAACCTATAACTCTCCAGCCTTAGCTTATAACTACGCTACCTTGCTTGCGTTAGACGGTAAAATAGATGCAGCCAAAGCGCACTTAAATAATACTTACCTACGCCACCCTAGTTCAATCGATACGTATTGGCAGAGGACGGTTAGGCTTACGTTAAATGGTGAACCACAGCTTTTTCCATTTGTGAAACATATAGAATCACTACGAGATGGTTCAGATGTAATTAATGATGAAGCTCCCAATATTGATAACTTTCAATTTAAACAGCCATCGCTTTCACCAAATAGCCATTTAGACACATCAGCGCGGGGCTAATTGCAATTAACAAAACCTAAGCTAGCAATGTTGTCCTGCAGATGATGAGTGTATGAATTGGTGGTTTATCACAACCAAATTGATTTATTTGAACCACCAAGCAATCACGCAAAGTCAGTTTGGATTTAAGTATCTTAAATCCTTAGATATTCTAAATGTTAAATAAAATCAATAAGATACAATTTATTTACAACTAGAAATAAAATAATAACAAATTGGCACAACCTTTGCATTAACTAGTTTTGCATACGCAGGGCGAATACCAAGTTAAGGTATGTGTGCCGGGGAAGCCTGTTCCCTCCCAGTTTGACAAAGTGCTAATCATGGCGGTTTGTAAACACGGGGCTTGGCAAAACTAAAATCCTGTGTAGTTTAAAGTTATTTTACCCAACTACTTTAAGCTAGCTAACCACCATGCTTAACACTAAGTTCAGGTGTTAGCTTGGTGGGTGCAATGTATGTGTAACTTTTTTTCAAAGTGATGACATGCTGTACTTGCCAAAATCTTATAAATATATTTTTTTGGAGAAGTTATCATGATTAAACAAAAAGGTTTTACCTTGCTCGAGCTGTTGGTGGTCATCACCTTGCTTGCGATTTTAGCAGTTGGTGGTTTAGTGGCTTATGATGGTGTAGGCGAAAATGCAGAAGCTGCTGCAGGAGCATACAACATTACTGCATTAGACCGTTCAGTACGTCAATACCGTGCGGTAACCAACGCATACCCAGACCAATGGGACAATTTGTCTGATCCACAAGCAGCTGCACCAGCTGGCGGTTCTAATTTCTTGGCTGCAGAAACACAATCTGCATTCGGTTCATGGGAGATTGGTGCTGTAGTTGAATCAGATTTCGTGCCTACTTTCTTGAGTATCGTTGAAAACGTATGGGGTATGGAAGAAGTTCAGCACATTACTGCTCCTGTTAATGTGGCTAATATTGCTCCAGGTAAGGCACATAACGAAGGTACTAATCCTGACGCATTAGAAACTGAGTTCGCTGACATCGGTGCTGGTGCTCTTCAATACTCATTCATTTCTATCGTGCCATCTTTCAACGTAGATGACAATTTACCATGTACTGCTGGTGGTGAATCAGTTGGTAACTTGCTTAATGGCGCTGTAGCTGATGCTGACGCTGGTCTACGCTTGAATGCCATGAATGATGCGATGGGCACTGGACGTTGTCACTTGGTGATTGCTTTAGGTTTTGGTGGTGATGCTGCATCTAGCACTTCACGTGCTTCAGTGAGCATACCTGCTGCGGCAACTTACACTAGTCCAAACATCAATCCATCGCAAAACTATGGCCGTTTCATTGGTTTATTCCATGTAGGTCGTACAGATGGTGCTCAAAACGTTGGTACAGCTGACTTGTTCCCACGTCCACGTTTGATTGGCTTCGTAACACCAGAAGGTCAACCAGTTGATGTATTAGTTCAAAACACTCGTAGCGCAGAGCAATAATCAATAAGCGAACTTTAGTGCAAACTAAATTAGCCTAAATGAGGGTGGGGCGGTGCCGCAAGGCATTGCCCCATTACTGCTGGCAGAGTGCTAATAAAGTTTTAGTAATAATAGAAACAAACATGTAAATAAATTTATGTCGTAAATGCCGTTAATTATGTCCAGCTCAACAAGTTAATAGCGATACAAGGGTGGCTATACTTAACGACAATTTGGCATTAAAAATTGAAATGAAATTTAAAATTGAAATGAAATGTAATTAACAAGCAAATAGCGTTATACGAAGCACCCAAAAACACTTTGTAACGTCACAAAAGTAGTATAATGCAAATAGAAATCATAATAATAATCATTCAATAACTGCTTGTTTAGAACATTTTGGGGATGAGAAGGCGCGATGAGTAATTTGAAACATCACACCAGGGCAACTATTTTGCGCCCACACCCTCATGCCGGATTTACCCTGCTGGAAATTTTAGTGGTCATTGGGCTGTTAAGTATATTGGCGCTTGGTATGGCTACCATGCTAGAAGATGATGGTAATTGGCAGCGCGCTCAAGAGACGCCAAGACGCTGGGATGCTATACGCAAAGCCATATTAGGTCAGGGAGGTCTGGATGCTACTGGAAACCCAATCCTCAGCGGCTTTGTGGCTGACATGGGTCGATTACCTCTTAATATCAAGGAGTTAATGGTTGAAGACGTAGATCCAACCAGTGTAATTGCCTGTCCAACGCCTAAACCAAATCCACAGCCTGCATGGGCAGACTTCGTTATTTACCAAAAAACTGCCGCGACCAACTGCACAGTTGCGCCAGAAAATTGTTATTGGCTGGGTGGTGGGTGGCGCGGCCCCTATTTGTATACTGGCGGAAGTGCTGATTTCCGTGATGGGTGGGAAAACGTTGATGGTGACGCCAATGCCGATGAAGTGAATTTTGGATGGCAGTTAACACCGACAGTTATTTCTGGATTTACACCAAATATCACAGATATATTTGTACAAAGCTTTGGCTATGGTAACGAGGTGGGGTTAGGTGCAAGCACCAACGATACAAATCGTGCGGACTACCCAGCCGATTCTAACTTAGCCATGGTCAATGAAAATGAATGGCTAAATACAAATCCTATCCTACAATTTAACCTACAGTTAAATAAGCCAGTAACCGCCAATATTAGCGGTTTGTATTTAGGGCTGTATTATTTCCAAGACGATGCTAATAGCTGTACAGCAGCAGGTTTAACAGATGATCTCATTTCAACAGAATTTACTATACCAAACGGAAATAGAACGGCAACTGTTAGTATCAGTCTTCCATCGGATAGAGGCTTGCCCGCAGGTCGCTATGCCGCTGTAATCTTTTGTAGCGACCCTAATTTGGCAGCTAGTACTTCAGCGTTACAGGTTTTTGACGATGAATCGGGTGCTTGTATCGATTTTAATAATAATAGTTTCCCATTTTATTTTGATTTGCGCCCCAGTACCAATATGATTAATGTGCAGTGGAATCTCCCTTAGAAAGTTATCTGTAATGTCCTTTGAGCAAACCCTAACCAAACTTTTAAGTTTTAACACCTTAAGCAGTGTTTTGGTGTGCGAAGCAGGTTTTACCGAACTGCGTGCAGTAGTGATTGAAAAAAAGAATGACAAAGTCGTTGTCTCGCCCGATATTATGGTGAGTGATGCGCACGATTATCCTAGTGCCTTGGCCGACATTGCGCGTAAAGTCAAGCTTAAAGGCTGGAAAGGTAAGCATGCCATCTTAATCACGCCCGCTGCTATTGCTAGCCCGATTTTCCTACCAATACCGCACAAGCATAAAGTGCCCGTTCAACAATTTGAGGAGGCGGTGCGTTGGGAGATAGATTCGCTTTTACAACAACAGCGTCAGTCGTTGATGTTGGGCCAGATTTTGGTGGCGAACCGCTCGATTACTGTTGAACAGTTATCGAAATTAGTTGATGAACAAACTGGTATGGATCGAAGTAGGAACCGCGAAGTGGTCTATAAACGCCTTGGCGAGCTTGCTATCGAGCGCGGCTTTTTAACACCTAATCGTCTAGAACAAGCACTTGCTCGCCAACATTGGTTTACTGATGAGCAAGACGAGATTAAATGTGACTGGCACCCTATTAAAGCCACGACCGATTTAGAACCGGGGAGTTTTCCATGGTTGGGGGCTGGCATTAATAAAGCAGTTTTGCGCAAGTGGCAAGCTGGCTTTGCACAACTTGGCATTAAGCTTGAAGCCTGTTACCCATTGGTTGGCACGGCATTAGGTACTAGTGAGCTCGTTTCCGCTTCTAGTAATGACAAAAAATCCCAAAATCGTGAAGTTGTCTTAGAGTTACACCCTTTTCAAGTCGGAGTGGCAGCGATGGTAAACGGGGTTTTGGCGCAATTGATTAGCACTGACTGCCACAATGGTAATCGATTGATGCAAATTACTGATTTGTACCATCGCTTGGGTGACTCTTCTTGGCAACGTTCGCGTTTGCTAGATACCGTTAGCAAAAATGAGCAAGAAGCCGCTTTACTACAAGAGGATATTGCTCAGCTGATTAATGTCGATGTTGAGCAAATCAAACAACCTAACCGTAGTTGTGGTTTGTCCATGATAGGTGCAGCCTCCCATATATTGGGCTTAACACGCGCGTGTAACGTGCAAGGTATATATGTACGCGACCCACTGCCACCACTTATGCAGCGTTTTGAGGTGAGGGCTATACTGACGATGGCTGGGTTTATCCTTTTGCTTATCCTCACAGAACTAGGCATGTTGGGCAAACAATTGTGGATTGATTACCAACAGCATTTAATCAAAGATGATTTAGCTAAAGTTGAACAAACTCGAAAAGAAATTCAAGATAAGATAAATCGTGTAAACGCATTGAAAGCAGAACTCACTTCCTTGGAACAGCAAAAGAAATCACTCTCTAGAATTCAAGAGCTTTATGGCGAAAAATTGCCGAAACGAAACGAAGATTTACATGCATTTATAAAAGCTTTTGAGGATGCAGTAGATGATGGTGTGGTGTTTGATAAAGTTACCGAAAACAGCGCTCGTGGATTTACCATCAGTGCTTGGGCACTTGATGAGGTGTCAGCACAAAATTTTATCAAACGTTTTCAAGTGCTAATCAGCCCTCTGGGTTATCGGCTTAAAGATATCACTGTTAGCCAGCAAACTGGACGTTTGGGTATGGTGGGGAATGGTATTGTGTTTAATGCAACCCAACTGGACGACGAAAAATGGGAAGAATCAAAATTATTGCCCGTCACCCCAGTCAATAGAAGACGATAATTGGAGTTGTCATGGATTTAAACCGTATTACTGCTCGTCAACAATGGTTGATTTTGATTGTAATAGCTACTTTGCTGGCTACTCCTTATGCAATAAAACGTTTTTGGCCTGCTTATGAGGTTTTGCAAAGTAATCAAAAAAAACTTGCCAAAAACCAAGACACTATTCGTAACCCCAACTACCCCGAAAGTCCTGATGAAGATGAAGATGATGTGCATGAAGAAATTTTGAGTTTGCAGGCTAAAGTAGATGAATTAAATAGTCAAACGAGCGCTTTGCAGAACCGTATTCCACCTATTGAGTCGCAGGACTTGTTGCTAGAGCTTTCGGCTTTAGCACGTATTAATAACATCAACATTATAGAAAATGTTCCTTATGTAGTGAAACGTGTTGAGTCAGATGAAGCCTCGAAGGGATCTGATAAATCTAAAAAGGCGAAAAATCAAGCGCCTGTTTCAAGATCGGCACAACGTCAAGCAAGACGTGAAGCAAGGCGTCAACTTGGCCAAGTTGGAGTTAGAGTTGGTAATTCAACACCAGTAATTGGTACCCAGCCTAGACAGGGTGAATTGATGTACGAGGTTGTCAACAAACTGGACGAAGCTAGGCCGCTACAGTTAATGACCTTGCAAGGGACTTATTTTGGATTAATGGGTTTTTTTGAAGGCATTAAAACCATGCCCTTTCAAGTAACCTTGCTTAATATAAATATAGACACCCAATTGCAAATCCCCTCACAAAACCAGAAAAATATTCAGGGCTTACCACAGCTGATTAGTGTGAGCTTGATTGTAGCCCTATAACCATGGCAATAACCACCGAGCAATTATTGGAAGCTGCGCTGAAAGTAGACATGATACAGCGTGATACGCTGAGTCAACTTCGCAATGAGGCACGTCGCCGTCAAATCGATTTGCTAATGTTAGTGCAAGCACATTACCGCTTTCCAAAAAATGCGTTTTACCGTGCTCTAGCAGAAGTACGTGGTATGCGTTTTTTAGATATGGAAGAACTTAAACCTGACCTTGAGGCCTTAAATAAGTTACCGCAAGCTTTGGTTAGGCGTAAAAACTTTTTACCTGTTGTGGCAGCAAGTGAAGATGGCGCTTTGATTCTGGTAACTGCTGAACCTGATGACCGAAGTGGTATTGATACTAGTAAACGTCTTTTGAATCAATCTGTCGAGTTAGGCTTAAGTGAGCCACATTTAATTTCCAAAGCGATTGAACGAGCATATCTAGCTTTACAGCATGCCTCAATAGATATTGAGAGCACAGCCCAACAAAGCGTGGACTTGGTGTCTTTGCTAGATGCTATTTTTCGTGAGGCGTATTTACGACGCTCTTCTGATATTCATATTATGCAGGATCAGCAAGGCTTGCGTGTGCGATTGCGGGTTGACGGTAAATTACAAGAGTATATTCCAGATACGCCTACTACAGCCGAGATTGCTAATGGACTAATATCACGTATAAAAGTCTTAGCAGATTTGGATATTTCCGAACAACGTGAACCGCAGGACGGCGGCTTAAGTTATAAATTGGATGCACCAATAGATGCAGAGTTTAATGTGCGTGTTGCAACAGCCCCCACGCGCATTGGTGAACGTGTGACCATGCGGATACTTGGGCAAGACGCAAAAGACTTGTCGCTTAGCAAAATTGGTATGACTGAAAACGATTTAACTTTGTTTCAAGAAGCAATACGCAAGCCGTTTGGTATGATTTTACTGACTGGCCCTACAGGTAGTGGTAAATCTACAACCTTATTTGCAGCTTTGCGCGAAATTAGCGCTCCAGACATTAATATTCTAACTGTTGAAAACCCGATTGAATATGTGATTGAGGGTGTTTCCCAAGTACAAACAGGCGCAAAAATTACCTTTGCGAGTGCTTTAAGATCATTTTTGCGTCATGACCCAGATGTGTTGATGGTAGGTGAGATTCGTGATGAAGAAACCGCAGATACAGCACTTAAAGCATCTATGACGGGGCATTTGGTATTTTCTACATTGCACACAAATACCGCTGCTGGCTCGGTTACGCGCTTGGCAGACATCGGTTGCGAGGCGTTTCTGATTGGTGCCACCATGAACGCAGTGATTGCACAACGCTTAGTACGTAAGTTATGTATGCACTGCCGTTCTCCTTATGAAGCTAGCGACGAAGAGAAAGCATTGCTCGAGCAGCCAATTGATTCATCAGTGACTTTATACCAGCCCCATGGTTGTGCACTGTGCGAGGGTACTGGATATCGTGGACGTATGGGCTTATTTGAAACACTTTGGTTTGATGAAGGTTTAAGCAAATTAGTGTCTAAAGGTTGTTCGGAGGAGGAATTAGAGTCAGTAGCACTAAGTAAATCTAGATTACGTTTAATGTGGCATGATGGTGTTACAAAAGTCTTGACAGGGCATACCACCTTGGCAGAAATTCAAAAAGTCACGGTTAAACGTGTTGTGACTGGATGACAGGGTGGGTTATGGCAAAATATAAATACAGTGCTATTTACCCCGATGGCAAAGAGAGAAAAGGTAGCATTGATGCCATGGATATCGAGATGGCTACCTCCGCATTACGACAGCAGGGCTTGTTTGTGTCCACTATAAAGGAAGTTGGTGGCATAAGGGCTAATGGTGGTTTTAAGGAGTATGTCGGTAGAAACACGTCTCCGCGTAATCGTGATATGGTGTTTTTCTTTAAGCAGTTAGCTTTTATGTTGCGCGCTGGCTTACCAATCATTCAGGCGCTGGAAATATCTGTAAATCAATTCACTGGCAGGTTGCATTATGCCATTAAAGACATGATTGTTGAATTGCAAAATGGTAGCCCATTGTCGCGTGCCATGCGTAATCAAAAACAGGTGTTTCCTTCAATATCGATTAATTTGATTTTGGCAGCTGAAAGTACTGGTGCACTAGAAGCGGTGTGTCAACGACTAGCCGCATATTTAGAAAAAAAAGCAGCACTAAAGTCTCAATCGATTACTGCTCTAATTTACCCAACCATTCTCTTATTAGTTTCAACTGCTGTGGTTATATTTTTAGTATGGAAGATTATTCCAAAGTTTGCCAAGTTTTTAGCGGGTAAGGGCAAAGAATTACCGGCTTCTACCCAGTTTCTAATTGATGCCTCAGATTTTATTCTTAAGAATGGTCTCTACATTATTGGGGGCATAGTACTGTTAATCGTTGCAATAGTGTTGTACTACATGTCACAACATGGCAGGCTAGTTCTCGACCGTTTTATGCTTAAAATTCCTGTTTTTGGCAAGTTGTTGATGAATGGAGCAATGGCGGAATTAACGTGGTCACTTTCTATGATGCTACGTAGCGGAGTGACAGTGTATGACTCACTTAAAACCTGCGGAAACGTGATTGCCAACCGGTTTATTTCCAACAAGATACATTATGCTTCAGAGCAGATTTTGGCAGGGCGTGAACTGTCTCAAAGCCTCAAAGGTAAGGAGATTCCTGACTTGGTGATACAAATGACTACCGTTGGGGAAAAAACCGGTACCTTGGACCAAATCTTACAAGAGCTTGGAATATTTTACGAAGAGCGCTTAGCAGAGAGTGTTAAGCGCTTAGTTGCATTGATTGAACCCATGATGATTTTAATTATGGGTGGCTTGGTAGGCTTTGTTTATTATGCATTTTTCCAAGCGCTCTTTGCGTTAACAGGAAAAGGAGGGTAATTAGTTGAAATTATTTATTCAGTATGCGGGTGGGCTTTTGCTTGCATTTACAGTTTCTGCTTATGCTGCAAAAAATGGAGTAGTGCAACCGAATAACTTGATACAACAAGCTCCTCGCGACCCGTTTGCAACTACTGACCGCATGTTCATTGAGGTCAATAACCAAACATCCTTAAGAAATAACCCATATGGCAGTTTTGTGCCGGGTTACGGTGTTCAGAATGCACCAAAAATGAAGCTTAAAGGATTTGTTACCAAAAACAAGTCAAAAGCCACAGCATTGCTAGAAGTTGAGGGGGCTGGGGTGTATATGGTCTCAGCGGGTGATGAAATTGGCTTACATGCCATAGGCTTACAAACTGTTTTAAAAATAATTGATATAAGCGCTAACGGTGTAAAAGTACAACCGGGGCATATCAATCAAGTGATAGTGGTACGTTAATTAGCTATATGTTTGGAAACATCTAACTATAGAAATGATATTTTTTGAGTGAGAGAGACTGTGTTGAATATTCAATTTAAACTAAAACCCATGATGTTGGCCGTGACCATGGCTTGCAGCTATTGGTGTATTTCTGTGAGTACTTACGCAGAAGTTAACGCTGACAATACGTTGAAAAACCCAGATGAGCACTTGACTAGAGCGGCAATTGTAAGGTTTAACCCAATTAGCGGCATTAAGAACGAATATTCAGTTAGTCGAAAACAATCAAACCATAGTGCATTGATTGAACAAACCACCCCAATAATGTTACCAATTTTGGACAATAACGCTATTAAAAAATCAATCTCACGAACAACAATTTCACAGGTAAACAATATATCAAACATTGGTGAATCGAATTTAAAGCTTAATCAAGACTTACATGATGCTTCTTCGCTACCAACCAGTCTAATGAGTGACAAAACTACAGGATACAATTTTAACCATTTAAGGCCTACTGATACTATGCCAAATACAGTACCAGAAAAGGTGATCTATCCTCAACAGTCTTTTAATGCCACATTCTCAGAAGCTTTGCAGAGTGTAAACACCACAGATGCCAAAGATCTTTTGACCCAGCAGCCAATCCTCAAGGCAGAAGATAGCACAAATAATAGCAATCTTAAGCCAGTTGAATCGATCAGCAAAGAAGAACTCTTATTACAACAAATTAAAGCTAGGAGAAAAGCGCTCGGGTTAACATCAGATGAAACTTTGATATTACCTGGAGATAAAAATGAGTTAACAACCGCCCCAAGCGATAAGCTCAATAAAGAAAAGGATAAGCTAAAAAACAAGGGTATCAAACCAGTTCCAGTTTTTTCAGAAAAACACGAACGCATTATTAATCGCATGGAGTTTAATCAAGCGGATATGCTTGATGTAGCAAGGGCATTAGCAGACACATCAGGCTTAAACTTCGTAGTAACTGAAGATGCAGCCAAAAAGAAAATCACTGTCTTTTTACAAGATATTTCGGTACAAAATGCCTTAGAAACCATCACTAAAAATGCTGGTTTGTGGTTTAGAAGAGATAAAGAAAGTGGCGCTTATAGGATTATGACCACGAAAGAATACCAACGCGATTTGGTGGTGTATCGCGAAGATACTACACGCGTATTTAGTATGTTAAACCCCAATCCAATGATTATTGCAGGTGCTATTAGAGATTTGTACCCAAACCGTGTGATTTTATCATTTGGAATGCCTGATATGTCTATGATGGGCATGGGTGGAATTGGCGGAGGTTTAGGAGGCGGTAATCGTGCTGGTGGAGCACGCGGAGGAGGTGCTGTTAACAGGCAAGGCGGTAATCGTGGCGGTGCTTTTGGTGGCGGTGCTATGGGTGGCGGTGCTATGGGTGGCGGTGCTATGGGTGGCGGTGCTATGGGTGGCGGTGCTATGGGTGGCGGTGCTATGGGTGGTCGTGGCGGCGCAGGTAATAACCAAATGAATGAAAACAATATCGTACAGGACAACTTAACCGTTGATCAGATTGAGAAGTTAAACCAAACTATCGATGAGAAAGGTGAGGCCAGTTTAAACGCAGAAGATTTAAAAGGCATTAACAATCGACAACAACCCATTTATATTACAATTAATCGTGAACATGATTTAATGATTGTGCGTACCAGCGATAACGATATCATGCAAGAAATTGCAAGTTTGGTAAAAGAGTTAGACAGGCCAACTAAACAGGTCTTGTTGGAAATGAAAATTCTATCTTTGGATGTGGGTGATGCTTATCGACAATCAATGGATTTAGATTACATGCCAAATTCTGAAACTGTAAGAGGTCCATTTACAAATCAAGATAGAAACCCATTATTCAATGAGTCACCTGTTAACGTGACTAACACAACAACCGTGGGAGGAACAACAACGACTCAAACTGGTACATTTACTACAGGAGTTAGAAATATACTTGGCCTAGGAAATTTTGCACTAGAAGGAGGTACATTTATCTATCAGTTCATGAATGATAAAATCCGTGCACGAATTCAACTATTACAACAAAACAATCGAGTAAATACCTTAAGTTCCCCAATTTTGCTTACTAGTAACAACAAGCCAGCCCAAGTCTTTGTGGGCACCGAGCAAGTAGTGACGACTGGGTTTGATGCAGTGGGTGGTGGAACTAATGGTCTTGCAGTTGCTGCTCCCGCTATTATCCCTATTACAGAATTACGTAACATTGGTAATACTTTGATGGTATTCCCTAAAATCAATACAGATAAAACAGTCACTTTAACTATTCAACAAGATTCGTCAACCTTAGTTAGAGGTGGAAGCACTATTCCTATCCCAGTTGGCTCGACAATTCAAAGCTTTAATGTGGACTCTGTGAGGACATCTAATATACAAGGCACAGTTCAAGCCAAAGATGGGTTAACCATTGCAATTGGCGGTTTAATCGACAGTTCAGACAGTGAAGAAGAACAACGTGTCCCAATTTTGGGGGATTTTCCTATTATAGGAGAGTTATTTAAGCGTAAATTTCAACAAAAAAGTAAACGTGAGTTGTTATTGTTAATTACACCACACATTATCGAAACAGCGCACGAAGGTGAAGATTTGACGAGAGATGCAATAGAACCAATTAGTGGACAAGAGTGGTAATTTAACGTAAGGACAACAAATGAAATTTATAGCACTTTTACTTTTAGCTTTTCTATCTGCTTGTGCAACAAATGTACCAAAGGCCGAAAATCCATCTTCTGAACCACAAATTAAATTGATGGCGGCACAACATTGGGGTGCAGTTGCAAAAGACGCAGTTGAGAGAACAAGGTGGGCATTGAGCAAAAAAGGCGTGGATTTAAATATACCACTATATATTAGCGAAAATAACAATACTGTGTTTGATCATGCGTTTAGAAAGTACCTAATTTCACATTTTATTGAAGCTGGTAACGTTGTGAGCACAAAAAACACGAACGCGCTGGAGGTTAAATTTGAATCACAAGTAATTACCCATGCACAAGCAATTAAACCGCAAGAATTAGGGTACAAACCTGGAATGCTAACTGCAGGTGCAGTAGCATTTTGGATTTTACGGGATGTATTTGATGGTTCTGGCACTGGTAATGTAATTAAATCATTAGCATTGGCGGGCGCTGTAGATGGTTATAAAGCAACAAATCTATCCGAAACGGGTGTAGAGGTGCTATTAACTACCTCAATCACAAATCAAGATAGATACGTTATGCTAAATGCGGATGCATATTACATAGAAAAAGAAGAGTCAAGATTATTTGAGCCATGTAAAGGTAGAAATCGTAAGTATTGTAGATAGTAATTATGATTAAATTTAGTCAGTTATTCTTCATCATTTTCACATTGGATACTCTTTGCTAAGTTATGCAGGGTCTGAACCTTGCAGTTGTAAAAATGATGGAATAACCTACTGTAATCTAGAAGGGTACTTAGTTCTAAAATGATGGCACAGTTAGTCAATCAAAAAGGGTATGTATTCCTGATGAAAATAAATACTCTCAATTGTTTAATATGAGACTAATAAACACTGTCCAACCACCAGTTGATTTCAGGGTTCAAAATGGATTTAATTAATATAATCTGGTATTTTTTCATTACAAATCGATAATTTTTTCAATCAAACTACAACTTTATTTTATATTTTTCTAAATAAAAATTAAACGCCTAAAGAAATCATAAAACACACCGATAACAATGGTGAAGTTAACTATTTAATTCGGAGTGAATTATGTTCAAACAAATCGGCATATCAAGCGTCGAGCTATTGATTACATTATCAATTTCATCTTCTATAGCAGCATTTACTCTCAGTATGGCTGAAGAGGTAGAAAAAAGTGCTAAAGAATATCAACAAGAAACAAATGTAAAAGAAATGCTAAAGAAAATTCGTTCTAGTAAAAAGGCACCCTAAATTTTGTAATTAACTGTGACTAATTATAAACAAGTCATTTTTCCTAAATTAAATAGTATGCTTATTTCAATTAGGTTTTCAATTTCAAAGTTAAATTGACCATCGAATACATTAATAATACATGTGATACATACTTAATCAGTCGTTTTAATTAAATACTTTATTGGTTACCTCAATTTCTGATTTCTGTCTTTTGATACTGGCAGAAAATTGGTTAATCACTTTCTTAAATTTTCTATACTGAGCTAATTTTTCATGTTTTGATAATCGACCATACAATAAGTAGTTATTTAGCTGCGCAATCTCTATTAATTGTTCTTTTTGTTGTGGAAAATATTGGCTCGCTCTAATTGCGAAATCCATGGCTGTTTCATTCCTTGCAGGAGAAAGATAGTAGGGTTTTAAAATTCTTAAAAAATGATTATAAAGTTTTAGCGAATTATTAAGTTTTGTTCTGTTTTGTCTAAGGATTATAAATGCTGTCGAAGCACAAACTAACAAAAATGAAATAATGAGCGCAGCTAACATTTTATTCAGATTGACGGTTTGATTGGCTAGATTGCTAAGCAACATTTGCTGATTTTTGCGATGGTAACTAATAACTGATTTATTCCATTGATGCTCTATACCGTCCCAAGTGAGTAATGCACTATGCAATGCAGGATATTGCTTTGTTTGTAAGTTGATAGGTAAAGAGTTTTTATTGTTTGCAGCTGATGTTTTATCATTTCTTTGGGTCGTTTCAATCGCATCTGCAATACCAAGACTCACTCTTTCTGGTGATAAATTAGCTGTCGGATCGACACGCACCCAACCTTGTGTTGCAAGCCACACTTCAACCCATGCATGCGCATCGGATTGTCTGATTATTAAATAATCTTTATTTTTCTCACCACCTTGATAGCCTGTTACCACTCTAGCTGGAACACCCGCAGCCCGCATCATATACACAAAGCTGGTCGCAAAGTGTTCACAGAATCCACTTTTTGATTCAAATAAGAATTGGTCAATCACATCATTGCGATATTTAGGAACATCAAGTGTATAAGTAAATCCATTGTCTTTATAGAACGCCAGTGCGCTTTCAACAATGACTGGCGGATCAAGATGCGACCACTTTCTAGCCAAATCGATTGTGCGCGGATTGGCATCTTCATCAATCTGCAATGCCATTCTTAACGTTCTTCTGGGTAATTTCTTAACGTTGCCTAGTAGATATTGGGAATAAGACTCTCCTTGATAAACAATACGTTCACGTTCAGACGTGTTAGAAATAACGGAGTAATCGTTGCTAAGACTACCTTGCAAGGGCGCATTAGTTGGTATGTCCAACATCAGTAATCTTTTGTGGCTATTGGGCTCTAGGGTCACTGTATATGAATAGGAAAATCCTAATGGGGTTAATTTTTCCTGTGATAGCTGATGATGTGGTTTCGCTTCCTCCCAACGATCCCCAATAACTGTCCATAAGACAGGTCCACGCCAATATAAATCTTGATTGGCTGGGAAAGTGTCACGAAACTGCGCGCGGAATGCCACACTGCTGTCTAGTGCAATTTGATTTGTTTGGTTTAGCTCGATAATGCCACTTAAGCCTGGTAGTCCTATCTTAGAATTGCTTTGTAGTGTGCCACCCCATAATGGGCCTGTGCTTCTTGGGAACAGAAGAAACAGCAACAACATAATCGGCATTGCTTGCAAAAACATCTTTCCAGAAATGCTGATGAGTTGTAAAAAAGGGAGGTTGTTTTTTAAATGCAACTGTACAAGTGCGGAGGACAGCAGGAGCGTTGCCAGTAAACTAGCTACAAAAGTAATCAGCGATTGATTGAATAAAAATAGAAACCCTACCAAAAGGTAGTGGGCAATAATTAGTAACATAGCGTCACGTTTTGAATTTGTTTCTAATAGCTTAAGCCCTATCATAGCTACTAACATCGATAACCCAGATGTTTTGTTAATTTGACCACTGAAGGTAAAGAGTATTCCGACGCCAATTAGCAATGTTAAGGGAGCCATGACAAATAATGGGGGCGCATTGAGTTTATGGTGCAAAATACCTAGGCGCCAAGTGCCAAAAAGCAAACAAATGACTGTAATCCAAATTGGCAAGTGGATTGAATGAAGAGCCAATATAAAGGCAAAAATGCCCAGTAAATATTTTAAGAGTGTACTATTTAGGGTTTTCATTTCAGTAAAGCCAATGCCTGCAAGCATTCATGATAATGATTTAAACCTAAGTTAGGAGAAAATACCGCAGTAGGGAGCTTTAAGCCATACGGTATTTGGGCATTATGTAATTCTTTTACGGCATAGGTAAGTCTTGAAATACGACTTTCAAACGATAGACCCTCTGTCATACACCAGTCCAACCAAACGGATTGCGCTCGATTGGTAATGAATTGTTTTGTGAGTAAAGTACTATGGCGGCTAGATGCCTTCCAATCAATGTGTTGCATTGAGTCGCTAGCTTGGTAAGTACGATGACCATTGAACTCATCATCACCTGTACTAGCGTTAAGCAAAGTATTGAGATTAGCAGCTAGCTCTAGAACTGTAGTTTGAGATGTCTCTAATTGAGGTGGTTGTGGTCGTGCATAAACTAGCACAGCCCTATGGCTATCAAGTGATGCGCTGACGCGAAATAATCCAGTAGGAAACTCGCTGAACACTTGAAGTTTAGGTAAATGCAACCAACCGCGCTTTGTAGTATTAATGGGGATAGAAAAAAGCGTATTATTAATTGAAGCAATGTCCTCAATTATGGCAGGGTATGCTGGATATGCTATGTTGATTGTGTATCTGGGAAAGGATTTTTTATTAATGATATTAACATTAACAAAAATGGTTTCGCCCATAAATACAGACGGGGATAAAAGCGATGTATCTATTTCTAGGTTGGACATATTCCGCCAAGCATGTAAGAGCGCAATAATAATTAAGCCTATCATTAAAAATGAAAGACTGTAACCTAAGCTAATACTGTAATTCATTGAGCTAAGTAAAAGCAAAATCGTTATGAATCCATATAAAACTCCCCATCGCGTTGGTCGAAATGTAAGATTACGTGCCGTCAGAATGTAATGAGGATGTGTATTTGGCATAGCTCTTATTGTATTGCGAAATTATTGAGAAGTCTTTTTGGAATATCTCCATCAATAGAGCCTAAGCGGTTCGTAAGTACACTTGGAAAAAATGCATTATTATCCAGAGATATTACAAATTTTCTGAGTTTGCAAATTATGCATGATTGCTGAGCACGCTTTTGAAGGTTTATGGAAGTTTGCATATTCATTCAGGTTGATTGTCAATTTTAGAAAATCCAATTTCATGAGCTTCTAACAAAGCATTTTTGAGTCCGGTGCAAACCAAGTTATTTTATAGGCTAACAAGATATGCATAAAATGGTTTTCTGTTTGTACTTTAAAAGTATAGGAATGTTTACATACGCTATTTTGTTCGAATAAGTTAATAATGGTGCATTCACTATTGATGCAATCATCAAAGAAAAACTTCACTTAATAAAGCTCAGAATAGCATATCAACAGCACTAGCTGTTGCCCATCATATGCCCAATCGTGTATGCTTTTGGCATGACACCGACCTTAGTTTTTGACATCGAAACCATTCCTGATACCACTGGCCTGCGCGCTTTGCTGGATGTGCCTGCAAGCGCCACCGACGATGACGTAGCGAATATCGCATTTCATTTGCGTCGCCAACACAATGGCAGTGATTTTTTGCCATTACAGCAACATAAAATTTGTGCGATTTCATGTGCGCTACGCGAGGGCAACGCTTTTAAAGTGTGGACGCTTGGTGATGCTGAATCATCTGAAGCGGAAATTATTCAACGCTTTTTTGATGGTATAGAAAAATATACACCGCAAATTATTAGCTGGAACGGCAGCGGTTTTGATTTACCCGTGTTGCACTACCGCGCCATGATTAATAAAGTGCAAGCGCCACGCTACTGGGATTTGGGTGAGGATGACAAAGATTTTAAATGGAATAATTACATTAGCCGTTACCATATGCGGCATCTCGATTTAATGGATGTACTTGCCATGTATAACGCGCGCGCAAATGCGCCGCTGGATGATATTGCGCAGTTATGTGGCTTTCCTGGTAAATTGGGCATGGATGGTAGTAAAGTCTGGAGCGCTTACCAAGCGGGTGAAATAAAAGCGATCCGCAATTATTGCGAGACCGATGTGGCGAACACACATTTGGTGTTTTTGCGTTTTCAGTTGATGCGAGGGCATTTAAACTTGAAAGAATACGATGCTGAAGTTAAATTGGTGCGCGAAACTTTGAGTGGATATTCAGATAATCATTGGAAAGAGTTTTTAGCGGCTTGGAAATAATCAACATGCAACTTTTAAAGTCCATTTAAGTCCTATTATTTCACTAATTTTAGTTTAAAGGAATCGATAATGAAATACGTTTTTATGATTCTCACCTTGATGTTTTTAGCGCTTACAAATCAAGCGTATGCGATTGAATCGATTAAAGAAGTTTCAATCAAAGAAGTGCAGCAATATGTGCAAACCAAGCCTGCAAATGTGGTTATTTTAGATGCTAATAATGCAGATGCGCGTAAATCTGCAGGTACAATACCAGGCGCTATTTTATTAAGCTCTTACAATCAATACTCGCTTAGCGAGTTACCAAAAGATAAAAATTCCACCTTGATTTTTTATTGCTACAATAGTTATTGCCAAGCCTCCCATGCGGCAGCGGAGCGCGCGCTCACCGCAGGGTATAAAAATGCGACTGTGTTAAAAGCGGGTATTGACGGTTGGAACAAAGCAAACGCCGTGAGCAACACGCATTAATTGCCCTCGCCATCCATCGGCATATCTTCATCCACTAGGTTTTTCCAATTGAGGATGATTTTTTTATATTCATCTGTACCGAGCTCAAATTTATGGCGTTGTTTTTCGCCATTGTAGCTCGCTAAAACGGTGTATGTGCCTGCTGGTAAATCGACCAATAATTGCGGTTGCGCGCCCGCTACTCTAAACACTAATTTACTGTCTACATCATAAATATTTACGTTCACCGGCGTTGCTGAGCGGCCACTGGTGCCTTCAGAGAATATTAAGCGCAGATTAAATTTTTTGATGTAGGGTTTAAGTGCGCTGACTTCATCTTCGCTAATGCCGCCCGTAATAAACTTAACGCCTTGTGCAGATTTTTTTGCGATTATCTCGTCGGCAAAAGTGATTTGTGCATTAATTCCAAAAGTTAAGCAAAGCGATAAAGTGATTAAACGCGTCAATTTCATGGTGATACATTTCCAGTTAAATTCAATTTGTTACTATTTTAGCGTATTAAAGCTATATGCAGTAAAGCTTAAGTTAAAATAGCGGCCATGAGAAGAAACCGACAAAAATCCCGTCAGAATCCTGCCGATAACCCGATTTTAAATGCAACCATTGAGTCGCTAGATCAAGAAGGTCGTGGTGTTGCGCATGTGGCGGGTAAAACCATTTTTATTGATGGCGCGCTCCCTAACGAGAAAGTGACTTATCAAGCGCAGCACATTAAGCCAAGCTATGAAGTGGCGAATACGATTGAGGTTTTAAAACAATCTAATCTACGCGTTACCCCAAAGTGCCCGCACTTTGGTTTATGTGGCGGTTGCAAATTACAGCATTTGGACGTGAACGCACAAGTGGCCGCCAAGCAGCGCTTGTTAGAAAATGACTTATGGCATATTGGTAAAGTAAAAGCACACAATATATTGCCGCCGCTTTATGGACCAAGTTGGAGCTATCGTCACAAAGCTCGCTTAAGCGTTAAATATGTACAGAAAAAAGAGCGCGTGCTGGTGGGCTTTAACGAAAAAGCCACACGTTATGTGGCCGATATGAATTCTTGCGAAGTCTTGGTGCCAGCGGTTTCTGCCTTAATTGCGCCTTTGCAAGAGATGATCGAGCAATTAAGCATACGCGATCAGTTGCCGCAAATTGAGCTGGCTGTTGGTGAGCCAGACTCTTTAGGCAAAGCGGTCATCGTATTGATTTTTCGCATCATGGGGGCGTTAAGTCCGCAAGATGAAACCCTGTTTAAAGCTTTTGCCGATACGCAACATGTCCAAATTTGGACGCAAACTAAAGGCCCCGATACGATTAAACCGTTTTACGTTAGTGGTGGTCTGGAAGCTGCACCTGTATTGGCTTACAGCCTGCCTGAATTTGGCTTGGTTTATCCGTTTAAACCTAACGAATTCACACAAGTGAATCCGCAGATTAATCGCGTGATGATACGCCGCGCCATGCAGTTACTTAAGCCGCAAGCAGGTGAAAAAATTGCCGATTTATTTTGTGGGATTGGTAACTTCACATTGCCCATTGCGCGTAGTGGCGCAACGGTATTGGGTTTGGAAGGCTTAGCAAATTTAGTCGAGCGCGCGAACGAGAGCGCACAACTTAACGGCATTTCACAGGTGAAATTTGGCGTGGCCGATTTATTTAAAATGACTGAAGAATCGCTTGCCGAGTTAGGAAAGTTTGACAAATGGCTCATCGACCCGCCACGCGATGGCGCATTTGAATTGGTAAAATCGCTTAAAAATGCAGATCATTTAGACAACATCCAAGCCGATGCTCTAGAAGACAAAATCCATTTAGGTTCTGAGGCATCAAAAAACGCTCGGGCAGAATTCGAGAATCCAAATGTGATTGTGTATGTGTCTTGTAACCCCGCCACGCTCGCGCGCGATGCGGGCGTGCTGGTGCATGAAAAAGGCTATACTTTAAGCGCGGCAGGCGTGATTAATATGTTTCCGCATACCGCACATGTGGAGTCGATTGCCCTTTTTAGTTTGCCTTAAACTTTGCCTACACCTGCCAAAATAAATATCAGCGATAAGATGATGCGGCCAACCAATTGAATGATACTTGTCATATTTCTATCCTCATATTGTGTTAAGTTTTATTTAGAAAGTCTTATTTGCTTAAGACTTAAATACCCAATAAACCAATATTGGAAACAAATATGCATCGTTATGAAGTGGCACAGTTTCTGCTTCGTAATTAGCGTTGCTTGTAGCATTATTCACTAATTAATGTTTTTTTGAGGTAATTTTTTGACTCATCGTAACGTGTTGTCCAAAATTTTAATTAGTACCTATTTCCTTAGTCCTACTTTCGTGTATTCCGCCGAAGTCATACAGCCAGAAGTTATTCATACATTATGGGTCGTGATTGCTGGTGCCATGGTGTTTTTAATGCAAGCTGGGTTTGCTTTATTAGAAACTGGCATGGTGCGCGCAAAAAACGCCGTCAATGTGATGATGAAAAACTACATGGATTTATGCGTTGGTACACTGTTGTTTTGGTTGGTAGGTTACGGTTTAATGTTTGGCGATAACCCGACTGGTTTGTATGGTACGAACCTCTTTGGACTTGCATCTGCACCAAATTGGGATTACACACTGATATTTTTTCAAATTATGTTTGCTGCAACGGCTGCCACAATTGTGAGTGGAGCAATGGCAGAACGTACCAATTACATTGCCTATTTAATTGGTACTTGCGGCATTACTGCAATTATTTACCCGATTTTTGGTAGCTGGGCTTGGAACGACCATGGCTGGCTCAAACAAATGGGCTTTATTGATTTTGCAGGCTCAACCGTGGTGCATTCGGTAGGTGGTTGGTGTTCATTAGCCGGCATTATGTTGTTAGGGCCGCGCTTAGGACGCTTTAGCGACAGGGGTGAAGTACGTACAATCCCCGGACACAATTTGAGTTTTATTGCCATTGGTGGCTTTTTGTTATGGTTTGGTTGGTTTGGCTTTAATGGTGGCAGTACTTTAGCGGCAGGCACCAATGTGGGGCATATTTTACTTAATACGCACATGGCAGGTGCGGCAGGGGCGGTTGCCGCCATGCTCACAAGCATGATCACGCGTCAGCCAGCGCTGATGACAAATGCAGTGAATGGCAGTATTGCAGGTTTGGTGGCGATTACTGCAGGTTGCGCAAGTATGCAGGTCCCATACGCAATATTAACTGGTGCAATAGGCGGTAGCTTAAGTGTGTTAGGCATTATATGGCTAGAAAAAATGCGTCTAGATGATGTGGTGGGTGCGGTTTCAGTGCATGGGTTATGTGGCGCATGGGGTACCCTAGCAGCAGGCATGTTTTTAACAGGCAATATGTTTGATTTGCACCAAATGATGGTGCAAGTCATCGGTATTGGTGCAGCTTTTGTCTGGGTATTTTTTACAGCGTTTGCAATGTATTACATCATTTCAATCATTGTTGATTTACGCGTAAGCAGCATGCACGAGCAGCGCGGATTAGATATTACAGAACATGGCGAAATAGGTTACCCAGAGTTTGGTAACGATGCGGCTTATAGCAGTGAGAATCTTAAAGATTTAAACAAGCTATAAGTTTTAAAGGTTTTATATATTGAGATTAGGTATTTTGCATGGAATTAGTATTAAGAAGACGAGCAATTTACACCGGCTTGCGACCGTTTTTTGATGATCAAGAGCTGTTAAGTCTGATAAAAATTTGGCAGGATGATTTTTCACAAAAGCCGAAATTTGCATTAAGTGTTTTTGTTTCACGTTGCTGTAACACCCCGCAACTCAAACAAGATAGGGCTAGAATTTTAGGTGCTATTTTTATGGCAATGGATGCGCCACCATCCGAGTTGCTACCCGACCCGTTTGAGGATTTAAAAGCTGCTGATAAGTCAGAGATATTAGGTTTTGAGAACGATGATAAAACGACGGTTTTTATGACATTGTTGCAACAAATATTGATGAATTTTGATGAGCAAGAAGAGAAAAGAATTCGACGTTTTCTGACCGATAACCTAGTTGAAATGGAAACGGATAATCGGCGCCAAAAGCATATGCAACACTGGTTGTTAGAAAAAACAAACACCTTAGAGGCTAACTATAAAACAGAAGATTTGCAAAAGTTAGTGCACTTTACTTATGTTGCGATGTGCGAAGGCGTTGGGCCTGTCAAAGCTGATCAGTATTTAGCGCAGGCAGTCAAAGAAACAGAATCGTTTGCTCAAATACATAATTTTAAATTACACGATTTATTGTAAGTGCACAAAATTTGGCCTTAGTTAAGCGCTTTGGCATGCAATCCACCGATAATCTAGTAAACTTAAATACTATGAAAGTATTTTTTGTTTACCTGTTATTGGGTTTGGTCTTATTAAGTGCCTGTAAGCAACAAGATCAAACCGAAGCACAATCGGCAATTCAGTTTGCAATTGCCCAAGCGCCACTCAATTTAGATCCGCGTTATGCGACAGATGCCGCGTCAGAGCGTGTGAATCGTTTGATTTATCAGCCATTAGTTGATTTTGATTCTGCCTCAAAACCCTCGCCAGTATTGGCCTTCTGGGATGCTGTTAATCATAGCCACTATCATTTCACGTTAAATAAGAAACGTAATTTATTTCATTATCAAAAAGTATTGACTGCAGAAGATGTAAAAGCGACTTATGAATCAATATTGGCGCTGAAAGACTCACCACTACGCGTCGAATTTGCCAATATTAAAGCGATAGAAATTGTTGATCAACATAACTTAGTGTTTCATCTAAAAGAGCCAGATGCGAACTTTGCGGCTAAGTTAATTGTTGGTATTTTGCCCAAAGACTTAATCGACATTCATCATGATTTTACGCATCACCCAATAGGAAATGGCCCAATAAAATTTGTGAGTTGGGACAATAAACTTACTCTACAAAGAGTGCGTGACGGGCAAATAATTAACTTGCAAGAAGTCAAAGACCCAACCGTACGTGTGCTTAAATTGTTGCGGGGTGAAGCAGATTTAATTCAAGGGGATTTACCGCCAGAGCTTGTGAAATACTTGCAAAGCAAACCAGAGGTAAAAGTTAACACTAGTTTGGGCGCAAATTTTTCGTATTTAGGCTTAAATTTTAACGACCCTCAACTGCAAAATATCAAAGTGCGACAAGCGATTATGCAAGCCATTGATCGTCAGGCAATTATCGATAAAGTGATGATTAAGAATTCGCGCTTGGCGAGCGCGATTTTACCACCAGAGCACTACACTAATCAAAATGTCAATTTGTCGCCTAATCTTTATAACCCCACGCTAGCCAAAAAATTATTGCAAGAGGCAGGTGTGCATTTACCACTAAAATTGGTATATAAAACCAGTACCGATGCCCAGCGCGTGCGTTTTGCCACAATTATGCAAGCGCAAATGCTGCTTGCTGGTATTGATTTAGAAATTCGTAGCCTAGATTGGGGGACATTTTTTGCCGATGTTAAAGCGGGTAATTTTCAAGTGTTTGGCCTCACTTGGGTAGGCATTAAAACGCCAGAAATTTATGCCAAAGCGCTTGGTACTCAAAACATTCCGCCAAATGGCTTTAATCGTGGCAGATATAGTGATGTTGCGTTAGATGAATTGCTTGCAGATGAAAATTGGCCTGCCGCCACACAGCGCATACATGAGCAATTGCCCTACATTCCGCTATGGTATGAAGGGCAATTCGCAGCCATGCAAAAAAATATTACTAACTATTTACCCAAAACTGATGGAAATTGGGATGATTTGGCTACCATCACGCGCATGCATTAACAACGGGTTAATCAATATGTTTCCGCCCAGTAAACATGGATTTGATTAAGTTGGATTTTTCTAGATGGCTAGATATCAGTACACCACAAATATGCACGGCAACCAGCAATAAGGTAAAGTTTGCAAAAAATTCATGTAGCCCTTCCCAAAACTCTTCATCTTGCTCGTTCACCATTTCATTTTTCTCTGAGTTTGATGTGACAGCGTTGTTTTCTGCTGCTTCTTTCGCTTCATCTTCTTTAGCCTCATCTTCCTCTGCAACTGCGTTTGATAAAATGCTTATCTGAGTATTTGCGATGGATGTGCTTTGATGTGCGCTTGCGCCATAAATTGTGGCAAATGGCCCAGCGTTTTCTTCAACTGCGTAGAGCGCCAAGCCAGAATATACCGTGACACACAGGCTTGCTAATAACGCGATAACCATGATGCCACCTGCAGGGTTATGTCCTAAATAGTGTTTTGGTTTACGTTGCGCTAAGCTTTTTAAATAAGCAATAATCATCGATGGTGAATAAATAAAGTCTTTAAAGCGTGCATGCTCACTGCCGATGAATCCCCAAAAAATTCTAAATAACACTACCCCAGCAACCACATAACCAGCCCATATGTGCTGCGTCATAAATTCATCTTCAGTAAAATAGGCGGTGAAAAAGGCGATGACTAATGTCCAATGTCCAATGCGTACAATAGGGTCCCAAACTTTTACGGTTGGTGTAGATGTGCTCACAATGTTTCTCCTTAAGTTAATTATCGAGGGTATTTAACGTTCTTAACAAACAATTCAGCTTTGATATAAATCATTTAGCACGTTAAACTTGTGCGCATCTTGCACTTGTTATCAATACATGTGAATGCGTCATATGACACGTGCGGGATTATTTGTAAGGAGTTACTTCATTTATGTCAGAAGACTTACGCTTTCAAAAGCTGATTAGAATAGGCTTAGCGCTATATGCGATTATTTTTGCGCTCATTGCACTGGATATTTTGGGTGATTACAGTGATGGCATAGATTGGGGGCATATTGCGATAGAACTCACCGTGCTGATAATTGCGGTGATTGGCTTAACCTTGCTTGGTCGCGCGTATTACCAAAATACACAACTCACCTTATATCACTTGCAAACGGATTTAGCTGTTGCAAAACAAGATGCAGAGCGTTGGCGTAACGAGAGCCGCGATTTAATACAAGGCTTAGGCGTGGAGATTCAAAAGCAATTTAGCCGCTGGGGCTTAACCCAAGCTGAGGGTGAAGTGGGCTTGTTGATTTTAAAAGGCTTCAGTCATCAAGAAATTGCAGATATTCGTGGCGTAAGTGAGCGCACCGTGCGTGAGCAAGCAAGGGTGCTTTATCGTAAAGCAGGGCTAGCGGGGCGCTCAGAACTTTCAGCATTTTTTCTAGAGGATTTATTACTGCCAACTTCGTAAGTTAAAAGCGCAATAATCACGTAAAATAGACGCTATGCGTATAGAAATTTCTATTAAGCGACAAACCCTCACTTTGTATGATGACGAAGGCGGTGTTATCGCGCGTTACCCAGTATCCACCGCAGCAAATGGAGTAGGTTGCGAGAAAGATAGCGGTTGCACGCCTTTGGGAGCGCATACCATACGCGCTAAAATTGGAGCTGGGGCGCCAGAGAACACTGTTTTTGTGGGGCGTAGGCCAACAGGTGAAATCTGTACGCCCGCATTGATGGCCAAATTCCCAAGCCGTGATTGGATTTTGACACGTATTTTGTGGTTAAGTGGTAAAGAGGTTGGCAAAAATCGCTTAGGCAATGTGGATACCATGCAGCGCTATATTTACATTCACGGCACACCAGATTCTACCGAGATGAGCAAAGTTGGCTCTCATGGTTGTGTGCGTATGCGCAATCGCGATATCGTGACCCTATTTGATTTAGTGCCAGTAGGCATACGTGTGTTTATTGCCAATGATTAAACGTTTTTTTAATCTTTTTAATGTCATTTTTGGTGTTTTAATACTCACTTTTTTGTTGATTCATTTAGTGCCAGGTGACCCAGTTGAGGTGATGCTAGGTGAATCGTCCAGCAGCGCAGACCGTGAAACATTGCGGGCAGAATTAGGCTTAAATCAACCGATAATTACGCAATTTGGAATATATATTGCCAAGCTCGCGCGTGGTGATTTTGGTGTATCTATTCATACCAAAACACCAATCATTGAAATGATTAAAACGCGCTATCCCGCAACGTTAAAATTGGCATTCATTTCGCTCATTATAGGCTTGGCAATCGGCGTGCCGATGGGGATTTACGCGGCACTCAAGGCTGGGCATTGGCAAGATTTTGTTGTCACCATTATTAGCGTAAGGTTTTCTGCCATGCCCGCGTTTTGGTTGGGCCCCATGTTGATGTTGCTATTCGCTGTATGGTTAGGCTGGTTGCCTGTAAGTGGCATGGATAGCCCAACTTCTATTATTTTGCCAGCGATTACTTTAGGCTTTGGCTTGAGCGCAATACTCACTCGGATGACGCGAACCAGCTTGCTTGAAGTGCTGGGTGATGATTACATTCGCACCGCACGAGCCAAAGGGTTGAATGAGAAAACGGTGGTTATTCGCCATGCACTACGCGCCGCTTTGTTGCCTATTATTACGATTGTCGGTTTGCAGATGGGCAGTTTGTTGGCAGGTACGGTGATTACTGAAACGATTTTTTCGTGGGACGGCATTGGACGATTGCTGGTGGAGAGCATAGAAAAGCGTGATTACCCTGTGACGCAAGCCTGTGTGCTTGTGGTGGCGCTCAGCTATGTGTTGGTTAATGTGCTGACGGATATGTTGTATCGCATTGCAGACCCTAGAGTGAAATTATAATATGCGGCTTAACACCCACAACGTCATTCCCGCGAAAGCGGGAATTGATTATATAAATTTAGCCAAAATCAAAATGGATTCCCGCTTTCGCGGGAATGACGACAAATGAAAAAATTTGCTTCTATTATTTTAGTGTTTTGGCTATGTGCCGTGTTAGTCGGCAGGGCGCTAGATTTGCATGGTAACGACATTCATTTAAATAGCATTTTATCTAGCCCAAGTTTGCAGCATTGGTTTGGTGCAGATGATTTGGGGCGAGATATTTTTGCGCGCATTTTGCGCGGTGTAGAAGTGTCGTTTATCGTTGCAGCAATGGTAACGTTCATCACCATGTTTATTGGCATATTTATTGGCTTATTGGCAGGGTTTTATGGCGGAAAAATCGATCAAATTTTAATGCAAATTACGGATATTTTTTTAGCGTTCCCCGGCGTGTTACTCGCAATTGCGTTTGCAGCGGTGTTAGGCCCTGGTGTCACAAACTTGGTGATTGCACTATGTATTGTGGGTTGGGTTAGCTATGCAAGGCTCGCGCGCGGTCAAACCCTAAGCATTCGTAGTCGCCAGCATGTGCAGGCGGCAGAATCACTAGGCGCGAGTGTGCCACGTATTTTGCTTAAGCATATTTTGCCGCTATTAGGGTCTATTTTAATAGTAGAGGCAACTTATAGCCTTGCAAGTGTCATGATTGCAGAAGCAAGCTTGTCGTTTCTAGGGTTGGGTATTCAAGCTCCAAATGCCAGTTGGGGCGCCATGTTGCGAGATGGTGTACGCTACATGTTGGTCGCACCACACTATGTGTTGTTGGTGGGTTTAAGTTTAATGAGCTTGATTTTGGCGATTAACTTATTGGGTGATCAGTTGCGTGATAAGCTTGATGTAAAGGATACAGAACATGCGTAAACAATACAGATATTACGATTTGATTATGGCGGCATTTGTGACAGTGCTTGTGTGCTCTAATTTGATTGGGCCTGCCAAAGTCACGCAAATCGATGTGCCATTAGTAGGCATGCTTACGTTTGGCGCTGGGGTGTTGTTTTTCCCAATTTCGTTTATTTTTGGGGATATTCTCACCGAGGTGTATGGCTACGCCGCAAGTCGACGTGTGATTTGGGCGGGCTTTGCAGGCCTAGCATTTGCAAGCTTTATGGCTTGGATGGTAGTCGCTTTGCCGCCTGCGCCATTTTGGAATAATCAACACGAGTACGAAGTCGCGTTTGGAAGCACTTGGCGTATTTCACTTGCTGGTCTGGTGGCGTTTGCTGTGGGTGAGTTTGTGAATAGTTTTATTATGGCAAAAATGAAAATTTTGACCTCAGGTAAACATTTGTGGCAGCGGACCATCACCAGCACGGTGTTTGGTGAGGTGATAGATACAGCGATGTTTGTACCGCTGGCTTTTTGGAACACTGGCATCATCCCGAATGATAAAATCCCACTTGTAATAGGCGCGCAAATTCTAGCTAAAATTTTGGTAGAAGTTGCATTTACGCCAGTGGTGTATAAAGTGGTCGCGTTTTTAAAGCGCGCAGAGAATGAAGATTATTACGATACAAATACGGATTTTAACCCCTTTAAATTGGAAACACGTTGACTGAAAAAACTGTAAGCTGGCAAGAAAAAAGTAAAACAATTGAGGCTGTTTGGCAATCAGAATCAGGCAATCTACCACCTAAAAACGTTCTCATTGCTGATGACACCACTAACGCCAAAGTGGCATATAAACAAGTATGTGAAGGGGTTGCGCTGTTGTACAGAGGTGACTTTCAAAATGCTAAGCAATTGCTGCAGGCCATCACGCGTAAGTTTGATGTGAAGCCGCCATTACCATCAGAAAATTTAACGCAAGCATTCCATCAGCACCGTGCACGACAAATTCAACGTGCAAATATAGCCAATAAAGTGTTAATTGAATTAAATAATGGCAGTTGTGAGTTAAAACGTGCGCCCAATGTAAAAGAAGCGGTTGAAAGTGCGCTGATTACTAATACCAAAATTGATAAAGTGCCTACAAAACTAGTGCTTTCACTGCGAGAGCTATTGGGTATGGTTGGCGCAAATGAGTGGCGCAAAAAAGGTGTTTTTATTGATGCCTTAGCAACCAATGTCCACGCGCATTACGGCGTATATAGTCCTGTTCGTGGCGAGTACTTAGATTTAATTAACAGTGCGCCTTTAAATGATGCTAAAACTGCATTTGACATTGGTACAGGTACTGGTGTGATTGCGGCTATTTTAGTTACGCGCGGCATTAAAAAAGTGATTGGCACCGATAACAATGTGCGCGCACTCAATTGCGCGGCAGAAAATGTTAAAAAACTAGATTTAACCCAATATGTTGAGCTTGAGCTTGCGGATTTATTCCCCAAAGGCCAAAAAAAGGCTGATTTAATCGTATGCAACCCACCTTGGTTGCCCGCCAAGGCCAATGCGCCGATTGAACATGCGATTTACGACCCGAATAGTAAGATGTTGAAAGGTTTTTTAAATGGCGTCAAAAGCTATTTAAACGAAGGGGGTGAAGTATGGCTGATTATGTCGGATTTAGCCGAGCATTTGGGTTTGCGCACCAAAGAAGAGTTACAAAAATGGATTGCCGATGCAGGTTTGGTGGTTGTTGAAAAGCTGGATGTAGCGCCTAAACATGCTAAATCGACCGATCAAACTGACCCGCTTTTCGCGGCTCGGGTGAAAGAAGTGACCTCTTTGTACAGGTTGAAATAAGCCATCAGTTAAAATAAACTTAATTTATCAAATGCGAAAAAAGCTTTATGAGAGTGCTTAAAAATACAAAATTTTGGGATGTGGTACGAGGTGCACGGAACGCAGAAACCGAGATATTACACGACTGTACAGCGAGATTGCGTTTACCTCGTAACGAAGTAACATACCCAAAAGTTGGATTTGAAAGGATTCTAAATTGAGTTTAGGTCCAGTTATGCTAGATGTGGTCGGCACCGAATTAAGTGCTGACGACATCAAAAGATTACAACATCCGCTCGTTGGGGGTGTTATTTTATTTGCGCGTAATTTTGAAAGCTGTGCGCAATTAAGTGCCCTGACAGCCAGTATCCATGAGGTTCGTAGCCCTCCTCTTTTAATTGCAGTGGATCATGAAGGTGGGCGCGTACAACGTTTTAGAGAAGGTTTTACCAAAATTCCACCGATGCGCGAGTTTGGCAAAATTTGGGACACTAATCGTAAAAAAGCCAAACAATTAGCGGTGGAAGCAGGATGGATTTTAGCTTCAGAATTGCGCGCACATGGTGTAGATTTTAGCTTTACGCCTGTGTTGGATATGGATTATGGTGACAGCTTGGTGATTGGCGACCGCGCGTTTCACAAAGACACACAAGCGATTAACGAGTTGGCATTTAGCTTGATGCAAGGTCTTAAAAAAGGCGGCATGGCAGCTGTAGGCAAGCATTTTCCTGGGCATGGGTTTGTGGTAGCTGATTCGCATGTTTCGATTCCTGTGGATGACCGCGAGTTTGACCAAATTGCGCAAAACGATATGCAGCCTTTTAGGCAAATGATAGATGATGGTTTGCATGCGATTATGCCCGCACATGTCATTTACCCGAAAGTGGATGACAAGCCCGCAGGATTTTCACCCAAGTGGTTGCAAAAAGTATTGCGTGAGCGCTTAGGCTTTAACGGGGTGATATTTAGCGATGATCTCAGCATGGAGGGCGCAAGCGTGGGTGGTGATGTCACCACACGTAGCTTAGCTGCGCTCAATGCGGGTTGCGATATGGTGTTGTTGTGTAATCGCCCAGACTTGGCTGATGAGTTGTTAAGCAAGCTAGAGTGGAAAATGTCTGCGCAAAGCATCGCGCGGCTTGCGCGCATGCACGGTGCGCATCACCCACAAGATATGAATCAACTGCATGAAAACGGTATGTTTGTGCAAGCGGTTAAGCAAGTGGCGATGGTAGGAAAGTCGGAGACAGATTTATTTGCTTAATTTAAGCTTTAAGAATGTATTAAATTGACCAAATTAGAGCGTGCGCGTAGAATTCGCGCAAACTTATAAGGCGAACAAGCCTTTAAATCAAATAAAGTCATGACCCAAACAATCAAACAAAAATCCTTCAAAAAGCTAGTAGTTGCTAATTGGAAAATGCATGGCAATCTCAAGCAAAATGAAATTTTGCTAAAAGACTTTGTTGCAACAATTTCAAACTTAAAAAATACGCAAGTGGTGGTATGTGCGCCTTACCCCTACCTTGCCCAATTGCAAAATCTTTTGCAAAACACCGACATTGCATGGGGTGCGCAGAATTTAGCTAAAGAAGAAATTGGGGCGTTCACCGGTGAAGTGAGTGCTGCCATGCTCAAAGATTTTGGTGCGCGCTACGTGATTATTGGGCACTCGGAACGCAGTACCGCTTATTGCGAATCTGATGAAAATATTGCGAAAAAATTTGTAACAGCAAAAAATCATGGGCTCACGCCAATTCTTTGCATCGGCGAGACGCTGATTGAGCGTGAAGCAGGAGTAATGGAAATGGTAGTGGGTAAGCAGCTTGATACGATTATCAAGCTATATGGCGCTGATGTTTTTATTGATGCGGTAGTTTCATATGAGCCTATTTGGGCGATTGGGACTGGTTTGGCAGCAACACCAGCACAGGCAAAAAGCATGCACCAGTTTATTCGCAATAAAATTTCTGCACTCAATAATAACGTGGGTAATCACTTAAAAATTCTTTATGGAGGCAGCGTAAACCCTCAAAATGCGGTACAATTATTCGAAGTTTCAAACATAGATGGCGGGCTGATTGGAAAGTGCTCGCTCAATGCGCAAGAATTTGAAGATATTTGCCTAGCGGCTGAGAAAGCTAGTTAACTTAGTATTTATAATACTTAAGATGCTTAGATAACAAAGGTTTGTAAGATGGAAAATTTAGTCACAGTAATTCATATAATCGCCGCAGCAGGCGTCATAGGCTTAGTGCTGTTGCAACATGGTAAAGGTGCTGACATGGGCGCTGCTTTTGGCAGCGGTGCATCTGGCAGTTTGTTTGGTGTAAGCGGCTCATCTAATTTTATGAGTAAAGCAACCGCAGTTTGTGTAGCTGTGTTTTTTGCAACCAGCCTGACGCTTGCTTATATGGCAAGTCATCGATCTGGGAATGGCAGCGTGATTAAAGCTACGCAAGCGCTAGAAGTGAAGTCTGATATGGTTAAACCTACAGAAAAAAAGCCCGCTGAAACTAAGCCGGCAGATGCAATTCCAGCTGGCAGTGCTGCGAAAGATATTCCCAATTAAATTGGGTTGGGCTTAAGGTGTAAGCCTTAAACATGCCGTCGTGGTGGAATTGGTAGACACGCAGCCTTGAGGTGGCTGTGACGAAAGTCGTGAGAGTTCGAGTCTCTCCGTCGGCACCAAAATTAGTGTAAATGCTTTAAATTTATTAACAGTAGTGATTTAGCGAACCAAATATTAGAAAAACTATCATAAAGCGGAGAATTAAGCCCTGATTCCTGTGATGTTTGTAGTAACTTTGCAATAAAAATATGTAAAAATAATGCAATATCGTCAGTTAGCGTTATTGATTTCTAATTTTAAGTAGTTAAGTTTGGGGCTAGCAAGTGCTAGAAAATTATTTTCCTATATTGATGTTTATCCTCGTGGGCTTGGGGGTAGGTCTTGCTCCCCTTGTTTTAGGTAAGTTGCTCTCTCCGCATAAGCCTGATTTAGAAAAAAACTCTCCTTACGAATGTGGCTTTGAAGCATTTGAAGATGCGCGTATGAAGTTTGACGTACGCTACTATCTAGTCGCTATCCTTTTTATTTTATTCGATCTTGAAATTGCGTTTTTATTCCCTTGGGCAGTTGTACTGCAAGAAATTGGCTTGGCAGGGTTTTTGGCCATGATGCTGTTTTTGGGTGTGCTTGTGGTTGGTTTCATCTATGAATGGGTTAAAGGTGCGCTGGAATGGGATTAAGTAAATGAGTATTGAAGGCGTATTAGAAAAAGGATTTGTAACCACCACGCTAGACACGGTGATTAATTACACGCGCACTGGGTCCATGTGGCCGATGACATTTGGACTTGCTTGTTGCGCAGTTGAGATGATGCATGCAGGCGCGTCACGCTACGATTTAGACCGTTTTGGCATTGTGTTTCGGGGCAGTCCGCGTCAGTCTGATGTCATGATAGTCGCCGGCACGCTCGTGAATAAAATGGCGCCAGCATTACGTAAAGTGTACGATCAAATGGCTGAGCCGCGCTGGGTAATCTCGATGGGTTCTTGCGCTAATGGCGGGGGATATTATCATTACTCTTATGCGGTGGTGCGTGGTTGTGATCGTATCGTGCCCGTTGATGTGTATGTGCCAGGTTGCCCTCCAACCGCAGAGGCTTTACTCTACGGCATTATCCAGTTACAGAAAAAAATCAGAAGAACGAACACGATTGCGCGCTAAAAAATATGGCCACTAAATTAGAACTTCTTTCAGCACAAGTAAAGCTCGCTTTAGGTGTCAATATCACAAAGCTCACTATTGCCTTAGGCGAGATTACGGTTGAATGCAAAGTGGCTGATATGCTCGAAGTGTGCGCAAAACTACACAGTCACGCTGAGCTTAAATTTGAACAACTGATTGATTTAAGTGGTGTGGATTATAGTGATTATGCTGATGGCACCTATGATGGTGCACGTTTTGCGGTTGTGTTGCATTTATTATCCGTGAGTTTAAACCAGCGCTTACGTTTACGCGTTTTTGCAGAAGATGAAGATTTTCCTGTATTACCAACGTTGGTAGATATTTGGCCTGTTGCAAATTGGTACGAGCGAGAGGCTTTTGATTTGTTTGGTATTATGTTTGAAAATCACCCAGATTTGCGCCGCATTTTAACTGATTACGGTTTTGTGGGTCATCCGTTCCGTAAAGACTTTCCGATGATAGGCAATGTAGAAATGCGCTACGACCCTGAGCAACAACGTGTGGTATATCAACCAGTTTCAATCGAGCTACGCAATAATGTACCTCGCGTCATTCGCGACGAGGGTTTTCATAATGGCTGAAATACATAATTACACGATGAATTTTGGGCCACAACACCCAGCAGCGCATGGCGTATTGCGTTTGGTGTTAGAGCTTGATGGTGAAGTCATTCAGCGCGCAGATCCGCATATTGGTTTGTTGCATCGCGCTACCGAAAAGCTCGCAGAAAATCGCACATATCTCCAATCTATTCCTTATATGGATCGTCTGGACTATGTCTCGATGATGGCCAATGAGCATGCTTATGTCATGGCGATTGAAAAAATGATGGGTATTGAAGTGCCGATTCGTGCGCAATATATTCGCGTTATGTTCGATGAAATTACTCGCGTATTAAATCATTTGCTCTGGTTGGGTGCACATGCGCTGGATGTTGGCGCAATGACTGTATTTTTATATGCATTTAGAGAGCGCGAAGATTTGTTTGATTGTTATGAAGCGGTTTCAGGTGCACGTATGCATGCTGCTTATTATCGTCCAGGTGGTGTTTACCGCGATTTGCCAAACCGTATGCCACAGCATGAAACAACTAAATTCCGCAGCACAAAAGAAATTAATCATCTCAATGAAAATCGTCAAGGTTCGTTACTTGATTTTATTGAAGACTTTACCAATCGCTTTCCAACTTATGTGGATGAGTACGAAACCTTGCTTACAGATAATCGTATCTGGAAGCAGCGCACAGTAGGTGTAGGTGTTGTTTCACCAGAGCGCGCTTTAGCGCTTGGTATGACTGGCCCAATGTTGCGTGGCTCTGGGGTTGAATGGGATTTACGCAAAAAACAACCTTATGAGGTATACGCCGATTTAGATTTTGATGTGCCTGTAGGGGTAAATGGCGATTGTTATGACCGCTATTTAGTGCGGATGGAAGAATTTAGGCAATCAAACCGCATTATTAAACAGTGTGTTGATTGGTTGCGTGCTAATCCTGGCCCAGTAATTACAACAGATAACAAAGTAGCGCCTCCAGACCGTGAGAGCATGAAAACCAATATGGAAGACATGATTCATCACTTTAAGCTATTCACTGAAGGCTTTCATGTGCCAGCAGGTGAGGTTTATGCTGCAGTGGAACATCCTAAAGGAGAGTTTGGAATCTATATGGTTTCAGATGGGGCAAATAAACCTTATCGCTTAAAAATTCGTGCGCCAGGTTTTGCGCACATATCAGCATTAGACGAAATGGTGCGTGGACATATGATTGCTGATTTGGTGGCGATTATAGGTACGCAAGATATTGTTTTTGGCGAAATAGATAGATAGAGCATGTTAAGTAAAGAATCTATAGAAAAAATTGATTTTGAAATCACAAAATATCCTGCAGAGCAAAGGCAGGCGGCGGTGATGTCTGCGCTTCGTATTGTGCAAACTGAACGTGGTTGGTTATCTAAAGAAAGTATTTCTGAAGTTGCTGCTTATTTACGCATGCCGGATATCGCAGCAATGGAAGTAGCTAGTTTTTACAATATGTATAATCTAGAGCCTGTCGGAAAATACAAAATTACGGTGTGTACCAACATTTCTTGTATGCTGCGTGATAGTGATTCGATTGTGCATCACCTGCAAAGTAAGCTGGGTATTGGCTTTAACGAAGTTACAGATGATGGAAAATTCTGTCTTAAAGAGGGTGAGTGCATGGGTGCATGCGGAGGCGCGCCATTAATGACTGTCAATAATCACACAATGCATGAGTTTTTAACGACTGAACGTGTAGATGCCATATTGAAAGATTTAAAATAATGGCGACCAAACAATTAAAACTAAAAGACGTAAAAAGTACCGAAGTGAAAACTAAGGTAAAAGCAGCACCTAAAACCAAGGTGGATAAAGCATCAACTGAGACGGCATTGAAAATTAAGGCGCCAGCAAAAGGCGCAACTCCTATAAAAACAAGCGCAAAGGGTCAAACTTTGCTGTGTTTAAGAACACTCACTGAAGAAAATCCTGCATCGCTAGAAACTTACGAAAAACTTGGTGGATATAGACAGTTAAAGAAGATTATTACAGAGCGCAAAAAAGCGGTAGATATCATTGCAGAAGTCAAGGCTTCTGGTTTGCGTGGGCGAGGTGGTGCGGGCTTTCCTACTGGGCTTAAGTGGAGTTTTATGCCGCGTTATTTTGATGGCATTAAATATATCGTGTGTAATTCGGACGAGGGTGAGCCGGGTACGTTTAAAGACCGTGATATTATTCGCTACAACCCACACCAGTTGATTGAAGGCATGGCGATTGCGGCTTATACATTGGGTGCGCGCGTGGGTTATAACTATATTCATGGCGAGATTTGGCAAGATTATGAAGTGTTTGAAGCCGCCCTTGCTGAAGCAAGAAAAGCAGGCTATATCGGTGAACATATATTCGGTAGTAATTTTAGCTTCGATTTGTATGCAGTCCATGGCTATGGTGCTTATATTTGCGGCGAAGAGACCGCGCTTATTGAGTCGATAGAAGGTAAAAAAGGACAGCCACGTTTTAAACCGCCGTTCCCAGCGAGTTTTGGTGTATTTGGCAAACCTACCAATGTGAATAATACGGAAAGCTTTACTTCAATACCGTGGATTCTAGAGCATGGCGGCAAAGCGTTTGCGGACTTAGGCGTGCCAAACTCAGGGGGTACCAAACTATTTTCCGTGTCTGGTCACGTAGAAAAGCCTGGAAATTATGAAGTTAAGATGGGTACATCATTTGCTGAGTTATTAGAGATGGCGGGTGGTGTTTGGAAAGGCCGTAAGCTAAAAGCGGTGATTCCAGGTGGCCCATCTACAGCAGTAATGACGGCTGAGATGATTTCAAATGCAAAAATGGATTACGATAGCTTGAGTAAAGCGGGCTCTAGTCTAGGCGCTGGCTCAATGATTGTGATGGATGAAACCACTTGTATGGTAAAAACATTAAAACGCCTAAGCTACTTTTTTTATGAAGAAAGCTGTGGTCAATGTACGCCATGCCGTGAAGGAACAGGTTGGGTATATCGCGTGATTAATCGCATTACCGAAGGGCAGGGCAAAATGGAAGATTTAGAGCTCTTAACCAGTGTGAGCAATAATATTTCTGGGCGGACAATTTGCGCGCTCGGAGATGCCGCTGCCACGCCGGTGTTGAGCTTTATTAAGCATTTTAGAGCAGAATTTGAATATTACATTCTGCACGGTAAAAGCATGGTAGATGGTAAGTAGCTGGGTAAATAATATGGTCAATATAGAAATAGACGGTAAAGCGCTCGAAGTCGAATACGGCAGCACCATTATTGATGCAACTGACAAAATCGGAATTCCAATTCCGCGTTTTTGCTATCATAAAAAATTATCTGTCGCCGCTAACTGCCGCATGTGTTTAGTGCAAGTTGATAAGTTTGCTAAGCCATTGCCTGCTTGTGCAACCCCCGTTGCAGATGGCATGAAGATTTTTACACGCAGTAAAGAAGCGGTAGAAGCGCAACAAAGTGTGATGGAGTTCTTACTGATTAATCACCCCTTAGATTGCCCAATTTGTGATCAAGGAGGTGAGTGCGATTTGCAAGATATCGCAGTTGCATACGGCGCAAGTGGCTCGCGCTATACAGAAGAAAAACGCGTTGTTTTTAACAAAAATATTGGCCCTTTAGTCAGCACAGATATGACGCGTTGCATCCAATGTACACGCTGTGTGCGCTTCTTAAAAGAAGTGGGTGGTATGCAAGAACTTGGTATGGTCGGGCGTGGTGAGCATGCTGAAATCACTGCTTACGTAGATAAATCAGTAAACTCTGAGCTTAGTGGCAATATTATTGATTTATGTCCTGTGGGCGCACTCACGAGCAAGCCTTTTAGATATTCTGCGCGCAGTTGGGAACTGACACGCCGCCATTCAATTGCGCCTCACGATGGTTTGGGTTCGCATATTGAAGTACACGTTAAAGATAACAAAGTAATGCGTGTACTTCCGCGCGAAAAAGAAAGTATTAACGAATGCTGGTTATCAGATCGTGACCGCTACTCATATGAAGGCCTTAACAGCCCAGACCGGCTAAAAACCCCAATGATTAAGCATAATGGAAATTGGGTGGAGACAGATTGGAAAACTGCACTTGAATTTGCTGCCGGTCAATTAAAAGACATTACTAAGCAACATGGTGGCGATGCATTAGGCGTCTTGGTTTCTCCAAATAGCACTATGGAAGAAGGCTATTTAATCAAGCAGTTAGCACATGGTTTAGGTTGTGACAATGTAGATTATCGCCTACGTCAAACAGATTTTAGATTAGATGGTAAACGAGTTGGTACGCCTTGGATGGGTTGTAATATTCAAGAGATTGAAGAGCTTGATCGCATTCTGCTCATTGGCTCTAACTTGCGCAACGAGCATCCTTTGTTAGCACAGCGTTTCCGTAAGGCTGTTAATAACGGTGCTGAGCTCTCAATTGTAAGCCCGCTTGATAATAATCCGCTCATGGATATAGCTCACAAGGTGATTGTGCGCCCGAATGATATGGTGAATGTGCTTGGACAAATTTTAAAAGCCATGTCCAAAGTCCAAAGATTATCATTATGTTTGCCACCTTCTTTAGAGCGCTTATTAAGTGATATTAAAGTACGCGACAATACGCAAGCAATCGCAGAAAGCTTGGCTGGCTTGGCTGGTATGCATGGTGATGTTGATTTAATCGCACCAAAAGTAGGTATATTTTTGGGCAATATGGCCTTGAGCGATCCGCGCTTTACTGAGATGTATAGCATGATGGAAGCAATTGGAGGTATTTGTGGCGCTAAAGGTGGTATTTTGCCTGCTGCTGCCAATAGTACTGGTATGCATTTAATTGGTGTGATGCCATCTACTTTAGGGATGCATGCACGGGCAATGATTGAAAACCCACGCAAAGCTTATTTGCTACTTAACATTGAACCGGAACTCGATTGCCAACATGCAGCGCTGGCCAAAGCTGCGATGGCGCAAGCTGAATGTGTAGTCGCGATGACTGCTTATAAATCAGAAGCATTAGAAAATGCTGATGTATTGTTGCCGATTGCGCCATTTACTGAAACATCTGGCACGTTTATGAGTATGGAAGGACGTGTGCAAAGTTTCCAAGCAGTCGTCAAACCACTTGGCGAATGTCGCCCAGCATGGAAAGTATTGCGTGTGTTAGCCAATACACTTGGATTAAAAGGCTTTGATTTTGACTCAAGCGATGAAGTTAAGGACAAAGTTTTTAATGATGAAAAACCCTCTACTGTAGTTTGGCGCAACTTAAATAACAACTTAAAAGAGTTAGTAGAAATACAAGTGAATATTAAGCACGATGGCTTACAGCGTATTGGTGAAGTGCCACAGTATGAATCTGACCCTATTGTGCGTCGTGCACCATCATTACAAAAGACCAAATACAACACACAACCAATGGCTCGCATGTGCGCAAAAGAAATAGAGGCACTTGGATTGGCTGAGGGTGACACTGTTCTTGTGCGACAAGATAAAGGCAGTGCAATTTTAACAGTTAAACTCGATAATCATGTTGCGATGGGCTGTGTGCGTGTTACTGCTTCGCATGAAGCCAGCGTTGGTTTGGGTGATTTAATGGGTGAGATTACGGTTGAAAAATATGAAACTGTAGCAAGTAAGCAAGAGGTAGAAGCTGCATGATGGAGATGCTCTCAGGCTTGTTTGGTTCTTGGTGGCCATCAGTGCAGTTAACTACTTGGACACTGATAAAAATTGTGGCGATTGTTTTGCCATTGATGATTTTTGTAGCTTACTTAACATGGGCTGAGCGTAAAGTAATTGGCTACATGCAGGTAAGGATAGGGCCAAATCGTGTCGGATATTTTGGCTTGCTGCAACCATTTGCTGATGCAATAAAACTTATCTTTAAAGAAATTGTGGTGCCAAGTGCATCTAGTAGAGGATTGTTTTTCTTTGGCCCTGTGCTGGCAATTGCTCCTGCATTTGCTGCTTGGGCAGTAATTCCTTTTGATGCAACCTTGATATTAGCAGAAATAGATGCGGGCTTGTTATATGTGCTCGCCATGACATCAGTTGCGGTATATGGTGTGATTATTTCAGGTTGGGCATCCAACTCTAAATACGCATTTTTAGGCAGTTTACGATCTGCTGCGCAAATTGTGAGTTATGAAATTGCGATGGGTTTTGCTTTAGTTGGCGTGCTGATGTGTGCTAATAGCTTAAACTTAGGCAAGATTGTCTTGGCACAAGCGGGTGGGGCGCATCAGTGGTTCATTTGGCCTCTCTTTCCATTGTTTATAGTTTATTTTATCAGTGCTGTAGCAGAGACTAACCGCGCCCCATTTGACGTTGCAGAAGGCGAGTCTGAAATTGTTGCGGGCTTTCATGTAGAGTATTCTGGAACTGGGTTTATGGTATTTTTCTTAGCGGAATATGCAAATATTTGGCTGGTTTGTGCACTTGCGGCAACGATGTTTTTGGGTGGTTGGTTATCTCCGTTCCCCTTTTTGCCAGATAGTTTTTTATGGTTTTTAGCAAAAATGGGCTTTTTGGTTTTCTTCTTTTTATGGTTTAGGGCAACATTTCCAAGATACCGTTATGACCAAATTATGCGCTTAGGTTGGAAAATCTTTATTCCGTTAACTTTGGTATGGATTATTTTTATTGGTGCGATGATGCAAACTTCATTGGGATATTTATTCCATTAAATATATGTTTAAGGCTATTAAAAATACATTAGGCAGTTTAATGCTGGTCGAGATGCTAAAAGGCATGGCGTTGACTGGTCGCTACTTTTTTGCGCGCAAAATTACCATTCAGTACCCTGAAGAGCGTACGCCGCAATCACCACGTTTCCGCGGTTTACATGCGCTTAGACGTTATCCAAATGGTGAGGAACGCTGTATTGCTTGTAAACTTTGTGAGGCAGTTTGCCCAGCAATGGCTATTACCATTGAATCAGAACAACGAGAAGATAATACTCGCCGCACAACACGCTATGATATTGACCTTACTAAATGCATATTCTGTGGCTTATGCGAAGAATCTTGCCCCGTAGATAGTATTGTAGAAACCAGAGTGTTTGATTACCACGGCGAACAGCGTGGTGATTTGCTCTACACCAAAGAGATGTTGCTGGCGGTAGGTGATAAGCACGAAAAACAGATTGCCGAAGACAGAGCACTAGATAAAAAATACAGATAAAAAAATAGATAAGAACTATAGAAAAAATTCAGATAATTATGGCATTCACCGATATCATTTTTTACACATTGTCAGCGATATTGCTGTTTGCAGGTTTGCGCGTAATTACCACGCGTAACCCTGTACATGCCGCATTGTTTTTGGTGTTAGCATTTTTTACTGCTTCTGGGATATGGTTGCTATTAGAAGCAGAATTCTTAGCGATCACCTTGGTATTGGTTTATGTGGGTGCGGTCATGGTGCTATTTTTGTTCGTTGTAATGATGTTAGATATTAATATCGATAAACTACGTGAAGGCTTTTGGGAGTATTTGCCTATGGCTGGTTCAATCGGCTTATTGATGGCGATTGAAATGGTGTTGGTTCTTGGCGGTAAATATTTTGCACCACCCCAAAACATTACGCATCCAGCAGGTTATAGCAATACGGCTGAACTTGGACGTGTTTTATATACAGATTACTTGTTAACTTTTGAATTAGCCTCTGTGGTATTGCTTGTAGCGATTGTGGCTGCGATTTCACTTACATTAAGAGACAGAAAAGAAAGTAAATCTATGAATGCAGCAGATCAAGTATTGGTTAAAAAACAAGACAGATTGCGGATTGTGAAAATGGATGCAGTAAAAGAGGATGTAGCAGTCGAGCCAGAACCTGAGCAAAATGATGAGGGTAAAGCATCATGATTGGATTATCGCATTACCTAGTTTTAGGCGCGCTTTTATTTGCAATTAGCGTGATTGGCATTTTTTTAAATCGCAAAAATGTCATAATTTTGTTGATGTGTATTGAGTTGATGCTGCTAGCGGTGAATTTAAACTTTATTGCGTTCTCGCATTATTTAAATGACATTGCGGGCCAAGTGTTCGTGTTTTTTATTCTCACTGTTGCAGCAGCTGAATCGGCAATTGGTTTAGCTATTTTGGTTGTTCTGTTCCGTAATTTACGTACCATCAACGTAGATGATTTGGATGCATTAAAAGGTTAAGTGTAATTATATTTATGAATACGCAAGCATTATTAATTTGGATCCCTATATTGCCGTTGATTGCTGCTGCAGTAGTGGGTTTGCTTGGCTGTAAATTGCCACGAAGTGCGGCGCATCTTATTACTATCGCTTCAGTAGGCGCATCTTTTGCACTTTCTGCATACGTGCTTAATGCCACAATCGATGGCTTTTACACAAATTATAATTTATATACTTGGTTAACTTCGGGCGATATTCAGTTTAACGTTGGTTTTCTTATCGATAACTTAACCGCCATGATGATGGTGGTTGTGACATTTGTCTCATTAATGGTGCATATTTATACCATCGGCTACATGCATGAAGACCCTGGTTATGCAAGATTTTTTAGCTACATTTCGCTTTTTACATTTGCCATGCTAATGCTAGTCATGTCGAATAATTTCATGCAACTCTTTTTTGGCTGGGAAGCAGTAGGTTTGGTTTCTTACTTGCTGATTGGTTTTTGGTACACACGGCCAACCGCGGTCTATGCAAACTTAAAGGCTTTTTTAGTTAACCGTGTCGGCGATTTTGGTTTTCTGTTAGGTATAGGATTAGTGTTGTATTACACAGGGAGCTTAGATTATGCAGCAGTTTTCAAAGCAGCACCTGCACTCGCTGAAACTCAAATTAACATTATTCCAAATGTGTCATGGTCGTTAATGACAACCACTTGTATTTTATTATTTATTGGCGCGATGGGTAAGTCTGCGCAAGTGCCTTTACACGTTTGGTTGCCAGACTCTATGGAAGGTCCAACGCCAATTTCTGCTTTAATTCACGCAGCAACAATGGTCACAGCAGGTATTTTTATGGTGGCTAGAATGTCACCATTATTTGAGTTGTCAACCACGGCACTTTCTTTTGTGATGATTATCGGTAGCATCACTGCATTATTCATGGGATTTTTGGGGATTATCCAAAACGATATCAAACGCGTTGTGGCTTATTCCACGCTTTCGCAATTAGGCTATATGACAGTGGCACTTGGCGCGTCGGCTTATTCGGTCGCAATTTTTCACTTAATGACGCATGCATTCTTTAAGGCTTTGCTGTTTTTAGCTGCAGGTGCAGTGATTATGGGTATGCATCATGACCAAGATATACGTCACATGGGCAACCTTAAAAAATATATGCCAGTGACTTGGGTTACTTCTTTGATTGGCTCACTTGCACTTATTGGCACACCATTTTTTGCGGGTTTTTACTCAAAAGATAGCATTATTGAGGCAGTCAAATTCTCGCACATTACAGGCAGTAATTTTGCTTATTTTGCGGTACTTGCAGGGGTGTTTGTGACAGCGTTTTATTCTTTCAGACTTTATTTCTTGGTGTTTCATGGAAAAGAGAAATGGCGCGAATTAAAACATGATCATCATGAGGGTGATCACGAGCACCATCATGGTTTAGGGCAGCACGATAATCCGCACGAACCAGGCTGGGTAGTGAAATTTCCATTGATATTATTAGCGATACCATCAGTGTTTATTGGTTATTTGGCGATTGTACCCATGTTGCATGGTCATTTTTTCTCTGGTGTGATTTGGGTCAATGCAGAGGCGCATCCAGCGATGCATGAGCTTACACATCACTTTATGACAGTGTTACATACGCCAGCAGGTATGGCGTTACATGGTTTTATGACACTGCCTTTTGTTTTAGCGCTTTCTGGCGTTATAGTTGCTTGGTTTTTTTACATGGTCCGTCCTGATATTCCAGCTTTCATACAAAAAAATTGCAGTGGTATTAACAAAGTTTTAGAAAACAAATATGGATTCGATAGCTTTAATGAACGCTATTTAGCAGGTGGCGCACGTAAAATTGGTGAAAAATTGTGGCAAATTGGCGATGTTGAATTAATCGATGGCGCTATTGTGAATGGAGTAGCAAGATTGATAGGCCGTATTTCTGGCGTGATTCGTCATTTGCAGTCAGGTCTTATTTATCACTATGCGTTCGCTATGATTATTGGCGTATTTTTGTTCCTAACTTTTTTTATAAAAATAAATTAAATGCTACTGGCAAATATTTTCAGCAACTATGTTTTGAGTACCTCAATCTGGCTACCCATATTAACTGGTATTTTATTGTTATTGGTGGGCGGCGATAATAAGGCTTACTTAACACGCTGGTTAGCCCTTGCAAGTGGCTTGTTGTCTTTTTTTGCAACAATACCGCTTTATACAAAATATGACTTTTCTAAAGGTGCATTTCAGTTTCAAGAAGTTGCACAATGGATTCCAAGTTTTAATATTAATTATCACTTAGGCGTTGATGGTATATCAGCGCCATTAATATTGCTAACTAGCTTCACAACCGTAATTGTGATAGTTGCTGCTTGGGAAGTGATAACAAAAAATATTGCGCAATATATGGCAGCATTCCTCATCATGAGCGGACTGATGATTGGTGTTTTCAGCGCGCTTGATGGTATTTTATACTATGTTTTTTGGGAGGCGATGCTGATTCCCATGTTCCTAGTCATCGGTATTTGGGGTGGTGCAAATCGTGTTTACGCGACGATTAAATTTTTCTTATATACCTTGCTAGGTTCGCTATTAATGCTTGTGGCGTTTATCTATTTATATCACAAAACAGGTAGTTTTGAAGTGACTGATTACTATCAGTTGCCGCTCACTATGAAAGAGCAAGTGCTTATATTCATGGCCTTTTTTATGGCATTTGCGGTGAAGATTCCGATGTGGCCAGTGCATACATGGTTACCAGATGCCCACGTAGAAGCACCAACTGGAGGCTCAGTAGTCTTGGCTGCGATTATGTTAAAACTAGGCGGTTATAGCTTTTTACGTTTCGCCATGCCTATAGCTCCTGATGGTGCACATTATTTATCTAACTTTATGGTTACTTTATCTTTAATTGCAATTGTTTATATTGCATTAGTCGCTTTAGTGCAAAAAGACATGAAAAAGCTGATTGCATACTCATCAATTTCACACATGGGATTTGTGACATTGGGTTTCTTTATGTTTAGTCAGTTGGGCTTAGAAGGCGCAATAGTGCAGATGATTTCACATGGTTTTATTTCTGCAGCCATGTTTTTATGCGTAGGCGTTTTATATGACCGCATGCATAGCCGCCAAATTGCTGATTACGGCGGGGTCGTCAATACCATGCCAATGTTTGCTGCATTTGCTGTGCTATTTGCCATGGCTAACAGTGGTTTGCCGGGCACCTCTGGCTTTGTGGGTGAGTTTATGGTGATTTTAGCGGCAGTGAAGTATAACTTTTGGGTAGCATTTTTAGCAGCAACAACGCTGATATTTGGCGCAGCTTACACTTTATGGATGGTTAAGCGCGTATTTTATGGTGATATTGCAAATACACATGTCGCAGATTTAAAAGATATCAATCGTCGAGAATTTTTGATTTTAGCCGTGTTAGCAGCGATGGTGATTGGTTTTGGCGTATATCCTAAACTCATTACCGATTTTACCCATGTAAGCGCAGCGCAGTGGTTGAGCCACATGGCGATTAGCAAGTTACCTGTCGTAGGCTCGGGTTTATAGTATGGCTGGATTATTTATGGATAGCATTCAAACCGATTTATTGACAGCACTGCCCGAACTAACTGTGCTAACCATGGCTATGGTGGTTTTATTGACGGGGTTATCTGCAAAAAATAAATTTATTTTATATGCTCTTGCACAATTTACTTTATTTATTGCGGCTTACATCACGTTAAGTACGCACTCGTCTGGCGTTGGTTATGCCTTTAGCGGTATGTTTGTTGATGATACCCTTGCGGATGTGCTTAAACTGATGATACTAATGGGTAGCGCAATCATGTTTGTTTATACCAGACAATATATGCAATTGCGTAATATGTATTGCGGCGAATATTATGCACTGGTGCTGTTTGCTGTTTTAGGTATGATGATCATGGTATCTGGGCAAAGTATGCTAAGTATATACATGGGTCTAGAGCTACTTTCTCTATGTTTATATTCTTTAGTTGCGCTCGATCGCGATAATCCAAAATCATCAGAAGCTGCTATGAAATATTTTGTATTAGGCGCACTTGCTTCAGGCATGTTGTTATATGGTATGAGCATGATTTATGGCATGACAGGAAGTTTAAATATTGCTGAAATAACAAGCGCCTTACAAGACGCTAACCCAAAAAACCCAGTACTGATTTTAGGGTTGGTATTTATTGTGGCAGGCTTGGCGTTTAAGTTTGGTGCCGTGCCTTTTCAAATGTGGGTGCCAGATGTTTACCAAGGATCACCAACCAGCATTACCATGCTAATCGGTTCTGTACCTAAGCTTGCAGCTTATGCAATTGCGATTCGCTTATTAGCACAAGGTTTGCAACCGCTCACGGCAGATTGGCAAGACATGTTGCTGATTATGGCAGTATTATCAATCGCTATTGGTAATGTGACTGCCATTGCACAAACGAATTTAAAACGAATGTTTGCATACTCCACTATTTCACATGTTGGTTTTTTAATGTTTGGTTTAATGAGCGGTACTTTAAACGGCTTTGCCTCAAGCATGTTTTACATTAGTGCTTATGTGCTGATGACCATGGCAGGTTTTGGGATGATTTTGTTGTTAAGTCGCAAAGGCTTTGAGGCTGAAAATCTAGAAGATTTAAAAGGTTTAAGCCAACGCAGTCCTTGGGCAGCGCTACTTATGTTGATTACCATGTTTAGCATGGCAGGTGTGCCTCCCACAATTGGTTTCTATGCCAAATTTACTGTTTTGCAATCTGCATTGCAAGCTGGCTATATTTGGGCGGTGGTATTTGCGGTTTTAATGGCGGTGGTTGGCGCATTTTATTATTTGCGCATTGTGAAATTAATGTATTTTGATGAACCAAAAGACTTTGCCACTATTAGCGCTCCAATGGACATGAAAGTCATCTTAAGTATTAACGCATTCGCACTTTTAGCGCTTGGGTTAATGCCACAATCATTGCTTAATGTTTGTGGTAATGCAATCGCAAGAAGCCTGCAATAACCCACTTTGCTTTTCTTAAAATTGTGTATAACATACTCTCAATATAATGGAGAGTGAATTATGCGTCTAGATGACCAACAAGAAAGTAGCAATGTAGAAGATAGGCGCAGCAGTGGCGGTATGCGCATGGGTGGTGGGCGTGGTATCGGTATCGGTACTGTTGTATTGGCTTTAATTGCGATGTATTTTGGCGTAGACCCCGCATTGGTAATGAATGTTGGTCAAGGCATGAGTCAAAATGAATCTGTAGAATCGCAACCTGTTCCAAAGGATGATCCAGAGGCTAGGTTTGTCGCCAAAGTGCTTGGAAGTACGGAACAAACTTGGGATAAAATTTTTCAAGGATCTGGGCACCAATATCCTGCACCAAAATTAGTTTTGTTTAGGGGGCAAACGCCTACTGCTTGTGGCACTGGTCAAGCCGGTATGGGACCATTTTACTGCCCTGCGGACCAAAAAGTGTATATCGACTTAAGTTTTTACGAAGAGATGAAAAATCGTTTTAATGCACCAGGGGATTTTGCGCAGGCCTATGTGATTGCGCATGAAGTCGGCCACCATATTCAAAACTTAATGGGGACATCAGATAAAGTACAGCAAGCCCGTCAAAGCGCGCGTAACGAAGCGCAAGCAAATCAATATTCAGTGCGATTGGAACTTCAGGCCGACTGTTATGCCGGCATATGGGCGCATCATGCCGATGGTGCTAACCGTATTTTAGAGGTGGGCGATGTAGAAGAAGCAATGAGGGCTGCTGCTGCGATTGGCGATGATGCACTACAAAAACAAGTACAAGGCTACGCCGTGCCAGATTCATTCACACATGGTACTTCGCAACAGCGGATGCGCTGGTTTAATCAAGGCTTAAAGCTGGGTGATGTTAATAAGTGTGATACGTTTAATGTGGCTTCTGTCTAGTTTATGAGTTCTCAAAAGTCGGATTCAACCGAGCACCATTTATTCGAACACATGATCAGCTCTGAGACGATTGCGTCTGGTGGCATGCTAAATGTCAAGCGTGATCAGGTGCGCTTATACAATGGTAATATGAGTCAACGTGAGTATGTCATTCATTCTGGTGCGGTTGTTGTTGTTCCAATACTCCCAAATGGAAATGTCATTTTAGAGCGGCAATTTCGCTATCCGCTACATCAGGTGTTTATCGAGTTACCAGCAGGCAAAATTGACCAGGGTGAGGATACACTTGTGACAGGCCAGCGTGAGCTTTTTGAAGAAACGGGTTTTACTGCCACTGAATGGGTTAAGTTAGGGCATCAGCACCCATGTATTGGCTATTCTAATGAAGTTATTCATATGTATCTTGCGCGCAACTTGAAAGCAGGCGCACATCAACGTGATGAAGATGAGTCTTTAGAAGTATTCGAAGCGCCTTTTGAAGCTTGTATCGAGATGATTCAAAACGGAGAAATTACCGATGGGAAAACAATCGTCGCGCTGTTTTTTGCAGAAAAATATCTTGCCAACTTAAAGTTGACTCATGGCTAAAGTGCTGATTGTTGGCTGTGGCGATTTAGGTACAGCCATTGCCGAGCGCTTGCAACAAAAGCATGAGGTCAGTGGCTTAAGATTCAGCGATAAGCTATTGCCGCATGGCATACAAACCATAAAAGCGGATGTGACCAAGCCAAACACGCTGACACAGCTTGAAAAGCTAAGCCCTCACATTATTATTTACTGTGTTTCTGCTGGCGGCCAAACAGATGAAAAATACCAAGCTGTTTATGTTTCAGGATTAAAAAATGTGCTAGCAACGCAAAGTCATAATCAATTATTGCAGCATGTGTTTTTTGTTTCAAGCACCCGGGTCTACGGGCAGATAACAAACGATTTATTAGACGAGAATACCCCTGCGATTCCTGCAGATTTTGGCGGTGAACGTTTGTTAGAAGCAGAGAATGCATTAAAAGCACTGCCTTGTAAGTCAACATCCATGCGTCTTTCAGGCATCTATGGCGAAGGTCGTTTGTACTTGGTGAATATGGCAAAAGATATTAATAAGTGGCCACATGAAAATCATTGGAGTAATCGCATTCATCGTGATGATGCAGCAGCATTTATTGCATCAATGACAAATCAAGCAATACAAAATCAACCAGTTGCAGATTGTTATATCGTCACTGACAATATGCCAACACAGCAATATGAGGTGCTGAAATGGTTGGCAGGGCAGCAAAATACCGATATTTCTAACATTAAAACGCCGCTTGCAACTGGTGGCAAGCGCTTAAGCAATCAGCGTATGCGTGAAACTGGGTTTGAAATGCAATATCCCAACTACCAAGCAGGTTACAGTCATATTCTTAAAACTTTTTAACTCCGTCATTGCCGCCTTCGCGGGAATGACGAACGTGGTTTTTTTAGTGAGTTCGAGCATGTTAAAAACTATAATCATTTCAAGTTGTTTCCTAATCGCCAGTTTTAACGCACAAGCGTTTGACTCACAAGACTTTTACGCTTGGCAGAAAGACTTTAAATTAGAAGCTGAAGAGGCAGGTATACCATCCAAAACCATTAAAAGTACGTTTAAAAATGCTAAATACCTGCCTCGTGTGATTGCTTTAGATCGCTCACAACCTGAGTTTATCTCCACTTTTTTAAGCTACATCGATAATCGTATTACACCAATTAAAATAGAGCGTGGTAGAGCGTTTTTGCAAGCGAATGAAACGATGCTTGCAGAAGTTGAAGCGCAATACGGTGTGCCCAAAACCATATTGGTATCTTTTTGGGGATTAGAGACCAATTACGGTAGCAATCAAGGTGATTTTGGCTTGCCATCAGCGTTGATGACTTTGGCTTATGAAGGCCGTCGTGCAGTTTTTTTTCGCGCACAATTGCTCGACATGATGCGCATTGTTGATGCTAAACATAATACGGTTGCAGGCATGCGAGGCTCTTGGGCGGGCGCGATGGGGCATATGCAATTTATGCCAAGCACCTTTGTTAAGTATGGTGTAGATGCAGATTTTGATGGAAAAATAAATATTTGGAGCTCGCTTCCAGATGCATTTTCTTCTGCAGCTAACTACCTAGCTAAAACCGGTTGGCGTAAAGATGAGCCTGCGATGATGGAAGTAAAGTTACCCACGAATTTCGATTATAGTTTGGCGCAATTAAATAATAGAAAAAGTACCGAAAAGTGGTCTGTTTTAGGTGTGCGAGATATGCAAGACCAATTATTGCCTGCTTTAGATAATGCAGCAATTATTTTGCCGCAAGGCTGGCAAGGCCCAGCGTTTATGGTGTTTAGTAATTTCGATGTCATTATGGATTGGAATCGGTCGGTCAATTATGCGCTTTCAGTCGCACACCTAGCCAATCAGTTTGTATCTGATCGACCGATTATTGCTCGAGACCAAGCCGAAAGTGGCGCACTTAGTTTTAACCAGATGTGGGCGTTACAAGGAAAATTGAACGAATTAGGTTTTAATTCTGGTTCGCCAGATGGATTTCCCGGCCTTAAAACACAAGAAGCGATTCGGCAATATCAAGCGGCTAAAAATCTACCACAAGACGGTTATGCGAGCCCGTGCTTGTATAGAGCACTTCTTCAACCTTGAGTTTGCGTGCAAGTCGCTTATACGCTAAAATTCGCCCCTCGCTCTGGTTGTTAAGATTTTAGGGCGTAATGAATACAGGCGGTTAGCTCAGTTGGTTAGAGCGCTTGGTCGACATCCAAGAGGTCACCAGTTCGAATCTGGTACTGCCTACCAAATATCAAGCATTTAAATCGTTATATTGGATATTGCATGCCCCTAATTCGTTTACCAGATGGCTCACAACGCAGTTTTGATGCGCCGGTGAGTGTTGCTGATGTGGCCTTGAACATTGGCGCTGGGCTTGCCAAAGCCGCACTTGCAGGTAAAGTAGATGGCAAAATTGTGGATACCAGTTTTGTGATTGAGCAAGACAGCGATCTAGCGATTATTACCGATAAATCAGACGAAGGTTTAGAGGTGATTCGCCATTCTACCGCGCACTTGTTGGCATACGCGGTGAAAGAGTTGTTCCCAGATGCGCAAGTGACGATTGGCCCTGTGATTGACAACGGTTTTTATTACGATTTTAGCTACAAACGTGCCTTTACCCCTGAAGACTTATCCGCCATTGAAAAGAAAATGGTCGAGCTTGCCAAAAAAGACGAGGCCGTTTTCCGCAAAGTGTTGCCGCGTGACGAAGCCGTGGCGTACTTTAAAAGTATTAAAGAGCATTACAAAGCCGAGATTATTGCTTCGATTCCGAGCAATGAAGATGTGTCTTTGTATACTGAAGGCAGCTTTACTGACTTGTGCCGCGGCCCGCACGTGCCTAATACAGGCAAACTTAAGGCGTTTAAGTTGATGAAATTGGCGGGCGCTTATTGGCGTGGCGACAGCAATAACGAAATGCTGCAACGCGTTTATGGTACCGCGTGGCGCAATAAAGAAGAGCTAGAAGCGTATTTGTTTCAATTGGAAGAAGCAGAAAAACGTGACCACCGAAAATTGGGTAAACAGCTCGATTTTTATCATATGCAGGACGATGCGCCTGGCATGGTATTTTGGCATCCGCGTGGCTGGGTGATTTGGCAAGAGGTTGAGCAATACATGCGCGCCAAATTTAAAGAATACGATTACCAAGAAGTGCGCACTCCTACGGTGCTCGACAAAACTTTATGGGAAAAATCAGGCCATTGGCAAAATTACCGTGACAATATGTTCACCACGCAGTCTGAAAACCGTGATTACGCAGTGAAGCCGATGAACTGCCCAGGGCATATTCAAATTTTTAACAGTAGCTTACATAGCTACCGAGATTTACCCCTGCGCTTGGCAGAATTTGGCTCTTGCCACCGTAACGAGCCTTCAGGCTCGTTACACGGTTTGATGCGCGTGCGTGGCTTTACGCAAGATGATGCGCATATTTTCTGTATGGAGTCACAAGTAGAGGCGGAAGTCGCCACTTTTATTAAAATGTTGTATGAGGTTTACAAAGATTTTGGTTTTGCAGATGTGATTGTTAAGCTTTCAACCCGACCTGAAAAGCGCGTAGGGACTGAAGAGGCGTGGGATATGGCGGAAGCTGCACTTGCAAACGCGATTAAAGCCAACGGCTTGGAGTTTGAGTACCAGCCGGGCGAAGGCGCATTTTATGGCCCCAAAATTGAGTTCACACTTAAAGACTCACTCGGTCGTATGTGGCAATGTGGCACCATTCAACTTGACCCAAACTTGCCAGAACGCTTGGGTGCGGAATATGTTGCGGAAGACAATTCACGTCAACGCCCAATTATGTTACATCGTGCAATTGTGGGTTCGATGGAGCGCTTTTTAGGCATTTTGATTGAAAACTTTGCTGGCGCCATGCCGCTTTGGTTAGCACCTCTTCAGGCAATGGTCTTGAATATTTCAGAAAATCAGTCTGATTATGTGTTGCAAGTTGTTGAAAATTTAAAGAAAAATGGCATTAGATGCGATTTTGACTTGAGAAATGAGAAGATTACCTATAAAATACGTGAACATTCTATGCAGAAAATGCCTTATTTGCTAGTTGCAGGTGAGCGTGAAATGCAAGCAGGACAAGTGGCCGTGCGTACCAGAAAAGGTGAAGACCTAGGTTCTATGCCAGTCAGCGAGTTAATTGCTCGTTTAAAAGCAGAAATTGAAACCAAGGTTTAAACGCTGTATTTTGGACTAGCGCGGTTTATTTTTTATTGGATAAGATTAGGAGTCAACAATAGCACAGGATAAAGAAACACGAATCAACGGTGACATTACTGGAACTGAGGTTCGTTTGGTGGGCATAGAGGGTGAGCCGCTTGGTATTGTGAGTTTACGCGAGGCGTTTGCAAAAGCGGAAGAAGCTGATATTGATTTGGTTGAAATTGCACCTAATGCTGTGCCGCCAGTGTGCAGATTGATGGACTACGGTAAGTTTAAGTATGCTGAAAGCAAGCGTCAGCATGAACAAAAACTTAAGCAAAAACAAGTAGTTATAAAAGAAATTAAGTTCCGTCCAGGTACGGATGACGGTGATTACAACATTAAAGTACGTAATATCATCCGATTTTTGGGCGAAGGCGATAAAGCGAAGATTACTTTGCGTTTTAGAGGTCGCGAGATTACGCACCAAGAGTTTGGTTTAGCTTTATTAAGACGTGTTGAAGCAGATTTAGTTGAACACGCGGTGGTTGAGCAGTTTCCTAAGATGGAAGGCCGCCAAATGGTGATGGTGTTAGCCCCTAAAAAAGCAGATAAAGTGGCTGTGAAAGCACCGAAACCAGCAAAACCAGCTGAGAAAAAAGAAGAAAAAGCAGCAACAGAATAAGTTTTCCTGAACGATACGGCTTAAACGGCATGCCTAAGCGTTCTTAACTAGTCTCAAAGGAGAAAAAAATGCCAAAAATGAAAACAAAGAGCAGCGCCAAAAAGCGCTTTAAGTTCTTAGGAAATGGCAAAGTGAAGCGCACTCATTCACATTTGCGCCATATCTTAACCAAAAAAACAACGAAGCAAAAACGTAAATTACGTGGCACTTCTATCATCTCACCAACTGACATCAAACGCGTTCGCGCTATGATGCCAACACGATAAGGAGATTGAAATGCCTAGAGTAAAACGTGGTGTCATCGCACGCGCAAGACACAAAAAAGTATTAAATGCCGCTAAGGGTTACCGCGGTCGTCGTAAAAATGTTTACCGTGTTGCCAAACAAGCGGTAATGAAAGCTGGTCAATATCAATATCGTGATCGCCGTCAGAAAAAACGTCAGTTCCGTACATTATGGATTGCGCGTATTAATGCGGGTGCACGTGAGTTAGGTTTGACATACAGTCGCTTTATGAATGGCTTAAAAAAAGCGTCAGTAGAAGTAGATCGTAAAGTGCTTGCAGATTTAGCAGTATTTGATAAAGCTGCATTTGCTAAATTCGTAGAAATTGCAAAAACTGGCCTAGCAGCTTAAGCATATAAAAATTAAAAAGAGGCTACGGCCTCTTTTTTTTGCTTTGTTTGTTGTTAAGTCATATTTTTATTTATAATCAAATAGTTAAATATCAATTAACTATTACTTTAAGTTAGTATAGCGCATGGCTCATTTAGATCATTTAATCGCAGAATCTCAAGCAGACTTTTCAGCTTGCGTTGATATGCCCGCCCTAGAAAACGCAAAGGCAAAATATTTAGGCAAAACTGGCCTATTAACTGAGGCCTTAAAAGGCTTGGGCAGGCTGTCGGCTGAGGAGCGGCCAGTTGCTGGCGCAGCCATCAATTTGGTGAAGCAGGGCGTAGAATCGGCATTGCTAGCGCGACGCGAAGCGATTTTAAATGCTGCACAAGCAGCACAACTCTCGAATGAATCGATTGATGTTACGCTACCAGCGCGTGCGCAATCTCAAGGCGGTCTTCATCCTGTGACGTTGACTTTGCAACGCATTGAGATCTTATTTCATTCGATTGGTTTTGATGTGGCGACAGGCCCAGAAATTGAGACGGACTTTTATAATTTCACTGCGCTCAATATCCCAGAAAATCACCCCGCGCGGGCGATGCATGATACATTTTATGTGGATGAGCAGAATGTATTGCGCACTCACACATCACCGGTGCAAATACATTACATGGAGAATGCTTTAAACAATAACAATCAGCCTCCTTTAAAAATTATCGCGCCAGGTCGAGTATATCGTGTAGATTCTGATGCAACGCATTCGCCAATGTTCCACCAAGTTGAAGGTTTATGGGTGGATGAAAATGTCAGCTTTGCTAATTTAAAAGGCGTAGTGCAAGATTTCTTGCAAAAATTCTTTGAGCGAGATGATTTAACTGTGCGTTTTAGACCCTCATTTTTTCCGTTTACCGAGCCATCGGCTGAGATGGATATGAGTTGGAATGGCGGCTGGTTAGAGATTGGTGGCTGCGGCATGGTGCATCCAGAGGTGTTTAAGCATGTAAATATTGATAGTGAGAAATATCGCGGCTTTGCCTTTGGTTTAGGTGTAGAACGCCTAGCGATGTTGCGTTATGGCGTGAATGATTTGCGCCATTTCTTTAATAATGATTTGCGCTTTTTAAGCCAATTTAATAAGTAAAAAACTTAGAAATAAAACAAGCTTATGCAATTTTCTGAAAACTGGTTACGTACATTTGTAAACCCCAATCTCAATGCAGATGAGCTAAGTCATGCCTTGACCATGGCGGGTCTAGAGGTCGAAGAAATGGTTCCTGCCGGCGTGGCATTTACGAAAGTTGTGATTGGTGAAATTGTTGAAGCCGCAAAACACCCAGATGCAGACCGTTTGCAGGTATTGAAAGTCAATATCGGCCAAGAAACGCTACAGATTGTCTGTGGTGCTGCAAATGCACGTGTTGGCTTGAAAGCTCCATGTGCATTGGTTGGCGCGGCTTTACCTGGAATTGAAATTAAACAAGCAAAAGTCCGAGGAGTAGAATCGTTTGGCATGATGTGTTCGGCTAAAGAGTTGGGTCTGGCGATGGACGCCACAGGCTTATTAGAACTGCCAAATGCAGCTACCACGGGTCAAAATATTCGTGAATACTTAAATTTGAATGATAGCTTACTCACCTTAAAACTCACCCCAAACCGTGCGGATTGCTTAAGTATTTTAGGTGTTGCGCGTGATGTTGCCGCTATTACTGGCGCACAACTTTGCTCTCCGAAAATTGAAATCGCTAAACAAGAATCTCAACGCAGTTTTGCTGTATTGGTAAACGCACCACAAGATTGCCCAGTTTATTATGGCCGCGTGATAGAAGGCGTGAATGCGCAAGCTGAAACGCCAGATTGGATGGTACGTAACCTTGAGCGTAGCGGTATTCGTAGCATCAGTGCAGTTGTTGATATTACCAATTATGTGTTGCTAGAACTTGGTCAACCCATGCATGCGTTTGATTTAAATAAGTTAAATTCAAATATAGAAGTGCGCTTTGCTAAGGTGGGTGAAGCGTTGAAGTTGCTTAATGACACCGAAGTGAAACTGCAGGCGGATGATTTGGTGATTGCAGATGGCAAAGGTGCAGTTGCGTTGGCAGGCATTATGGGTGGTGAGCCAAGTTCTGTCACATTAGAAACAAAAGATATCTTTTTAGAAAGTGCTTTTTTTACACCTGACGTGATTGCAGGCAAAGCCCGCCGCTTGGGCTTAAGCACCGATTCTTCTTACCGATTTGAGCGAGGTGTGGATTTTGGTAACACGTTGCAGGCGTTGGAGCGTGTAACCGCACTAGTGATAGCCATTTGCGGCGGCAAAGTAGGTGGAACTACGCAAGCGGTGAGCAGCTTGCCTGCACGTAAAATGGTGAGTTTGCGTTATAGCAGGTTGCTTTCTGTTTTGGGCATTTTAATTCCGCAAAAAACTGTTGGTACTTTGCTGGCACAGTTGGGATTTGAATTTAGTGAAAATGATGCTGTGTTTACTGTAGAAGCGCCCACTTATCGCTTTGATATCGTGCGCGAAGAGGATTTAATAGAGGAAATTGCGCGACTATATGGCTTTGATAAAATCGAAGCAATTGCTCCTATTGCATCACTTGGCATGTTGCCTGCCCCAGAAGCCACATTAGATAAGGCTTGGGCGGCAGGTGTTTTGAGTACGCAGGGTTATCAAGAAGTGATTACCTATAGTTTTGTAGATGAAACTTGGGAGAACGATTTGATGGGTAATGCAAATGCGATTCAACTAAAGAACCCGATTGCTAGCAACATGAATGTGATGCGGAGCGGTTTGTGGGGCGGTTTATTGGATGTGCTTAGCTACAATTTGAACCGTAAGCAAGAGCGCGCCATGCTGTTTGAGATTGGCGCAAGTTATTTTGCAAATCAGCAAGCTTACCATGAAGATGCGCGTGTGGCAGGCTTATGTTATGGCGCATTTAATCCAGAACAGTGGAGTGCTGATGCGCGCGATGTTGATTTTTATGATGTCAAGGCGACAGTGGATGCGCTTACACATGGGCAGGCTGAATATCGCGCTGAAATCCATTCTGCTTTGCATCCAGGGCAAGCTGCGCGCGTGTATTTACAGGGAAAAGCCATTGGTTGGTTGGGTAAGTTACACCCTAAATGGCAACAGCAATATGGATTAACAAAAAATACGGTGATATTTGAGTTAAGTTTGCATGATTTGTTGCAAACAAAAATAGCAAAATACCAAGAAGTTTCTAAATTTTTACCAATTCGTCGCGATATTGCGGTGCTTGTGGATATCAATTTACCCGTTCAGACTATTGTTGATGCAGTCAATCAGGCTAAAATCCAACTGTTGCATCAAGTACAATTATTTGATGTATATGTTGGAAAAGGGGTGCCTGAGAATAAAAAAAGCCTTGCATTTCTTGTACTTATGCAAGATACTCACAAAACGCTCGTTGATGTTGAGGTAGACGCGGCAATGGCCGAATTGCTCAATCTGCTAGAGAAAAAGTTCGACGCTGCATTAAGAAATTAGTGATAAATAATTTAAGATAATACAAAAAAAGTATTCAAGCTCAGGGGATTTTTATGACATTAACAAAAGCAGATTTAGCTGATTTACTGTTTGAGCAAGTTGGGCTAAATAAGCGTGAGGCCAAAGACATGGTCGAAGCATTTTTTGAAGAATTGCGCACCGCTTTAGAAAAAGGCGATAGTGTTAAATTATCAGGTTTTGGTAATTTTGAATTACGTAAAAAATCTGAGCGCCCAGGCCGCAACCCTAAAACAGGTGAAGAAATACCAATTACAGCGCGTCGTGTCGTAACATTTCATGCAAGTCAAAAATTGAAAAGCAAGGTTGAAGATCATTACGCTAACGCATAATGAAATAAATTTTATTTAATTACTTTTATGACAGAGCTAATCGCAAAAACCCAATTACCACCAATACCTGCTAAGCGGTATTTTACCATTGGTGAAGTAAGTGATTTATGTGGTGTTAAGCCGCATGTATTGCGTTATTGGGAGCAAGAGTTTACGCAGTTAAAACCTGTTAAGCGCCGCGGTAACCGCAGGTATTATCAGCACCATGAAGTATTATTAATTCGTAAAATTCGTGATTTGCTTTATGAGCAAGGCTTTACAATTAGTGGAGCGCGCAATCGATTAGATGGTGCTGAGGAAAAAGCAGAAGTGGTTGAAATCCCACAAGTACAGTCAAGCGCGCAAATTGTGCGTTTAAAACCAGAATCTATAAATGATGTTAACTTTGCTGATTTAAGAAAAGAATTAAGCAAAGTAATTCAATTGTTACGTGCTTAAGTTTTAACTGATAGCCAGTTTTGGCAAACTAATTAACAGTATTATTTTTTTAGCGCTAGGTGAGTCACCTAGCGCTTTTCATTTATAATGCACGCTCATTGCATGATTCAATTTCATTTATTGCAATGCGGCTCGGGGCGTAGCGCAGCCTGGTAGCGTACTAGTCTGGGGGACTAGTGGTCGCAGGTTCGAATCCTGCCGTCCCGACCAAAAAATATTGAATTTCTACTAAGCTAGTCTCAAGTGCTTTTTGTCCACAGTTGCGTCACTCAATATCAATATCTTTTAATCAGTTCATATTTAATCCATTTCATCATTACTCGATAGATTTAACTTAGTCTGAGTTGTTTTTTATCACAGATTAAAAGTGTAATTCAAACCAATTTTTTTCATAAATGGTTCCAAATTAGAACCAATTGTCCCACAGTATGAAAATATGCACCAAGTTGGTGAGCAACGCTCCATTATGGTGCAAAAAGGCTATACATATCAATAACTTACCTCGAGCTATCAAAATCTGTTGTAAAAATGCAAATTACTTAATTTCATCTCTTTTGTATATAAGATTATTCACTTTTATGTTTGATTAAATCCGATTCAATTGCTAGGTTGAATCTATGGGTAACGATATCGTTAGCTAACTAGTTTAAGTTAACTTTTGAAAAAATGTGCTCACTGATTTGGTGCATCAAAATCAGAAATAATAGTTCTAGGTTCTGTCGTAAGATTTTTTTAATTAACAAGGGAAATATATGAAAACTTCTAATTGGTTTTTAAACCGTCAAGTATTAAGTGCGCTTTTAGCAGCGCCAATGTTGTTAAGTGCAACTGCATTTGCTGATGAGGCTGCTCCAGCAGCAGAAGCCGCAGTTGAAGCGGCAGCACCTGCAGCACCGGCTGAGCCAGCATCACCATGGACATTGTCTGCAAACATTAACTTCACAACTGATTACTACGCACGTGGTGTATCACAATCTTGGCATGCACCAGCAGTACAAGGTGGTTTTGATGTGAGTCATGCGAGTGGTTTTTATGCTGGCGTTTGGGCTTCAAGCATTTCAGAGCGTACTTATGTAGGCGCAAGTACTGAGTTTGACTTTTATGCTGGATACAATGGCTCTATTTCAGCTATCGAAGGTTTAGGCTACGGTGTGGGTGTAATTGGTTATATTTACCCGTCAGGTGGTTGGGATAAATATACAGCACTTACAGCTACAGTAGGTGAAAAAGTTAATGATGACTTTAATACTTGGGAGGCCAACTTTGGTCTATCATACAAATGGGTTAGTGCAAAGGTTTCTTATACTTTAACTAATTGGTATGGTGCTAATGAAGATACAGGTTGGTCTAAAGATACTGATGGATCACTTTACTATGAGTTAAATGCATTAGTACCATTGCCAGTATGGGGTTTAAACTTAATCGCTCACGTTGGTCAATTAGATGTTAAAGGCGAGTTAAATACTGATCCTGCTTTTGCTGGCGCTAATGGTTCTCCTATTGTTGAAACTAAAGCGGATATGACAGACTGGAAAATTGGTTTAACCAAGTCATTTGAAATTGCAGGTGTTTCTGGTTACAACGCCAGCTTGGTGTATGTAGGTGGCTCAAACGGTGGTAATAGTGGTTATTGGGGTACACGTGGTTACGGCGGTTCAAGCTTTACTGACAGAGTAGGTTCTAAAGATTTAACTGATGACACCGTTGTATTTACATTGGGTCGTTCTTTCTAATTTAAGATTAATTGATTTTGGTTTGATGAATAAAAAGGGTGCTCGTCACCCTTTTTTTATTTATTACATTATGACTTTAAAATACTTAACACCTTATATTGCTTAAAATTTAAAACTATTTCATGGTGGGCATCACAAATTCACTGCCCATGCTTTTACTAGCAGCAGGCCAGCGTGAAGTCGTAGTTTTTAAACGCGTGTAAAAGCGCACGCCTTCCAACCCATAAATATGATGGTCACCAAATAGTGAGCGCTTCCAACCACCAAAACTATGAAACGCAATTGGCACAGGTATTGCCACATTTACCCCCACCATACCCACTAGCACACGGTTGGTGAATTCCCGCGCAACTTCGCCATCGCGCGTGAATATGGCCGTGCCATTGCCAAATTCGTGATCGTTCACTAGCTTTAAAGCTTCTTCAAACGTGTTGGTGCGCACCACAGATAATACTGGCCCAAAAATTTCTTCTTGATAAATACGCATATCTTTAGTGACATTATCGAATAAACAAGGCGCTAAAAAGAAACCCTTTTCATGTCCTGCATGGCTATAGCCGCGCCCATCAATCACCAGCTTTGCGCCTTCCGTCACGCCTAAATCGACATAACTTTTGACTTTTGCATAGTGTTGGGGTGTCACAAGTGGTCCCATATCGGCTTTTTCATTTAAGCCTTGATCAATCACAATCGTCTTCACCTTTTCTTTTAGTTTTTCTACTAATTTATCTGCCACATCCCCTACTGTTACAGCGACAGAAATCGCCATACAGCGCTCACCAGCGGAGCCGTAACCTGCGCCAATCAAAGCATCCGCGACTTGGTCAATATCGGCATCTGGCATTACCACTAAATGATTTTTAGCGCCACCCAGTGCCTGCACGCGTTTGCCATTTTTAGTGCCGGTGCTGTATATGTAATCGGCAATTGGCGTAGAGCCAACAAAGCTTATGGCTTGCACGCGTTTATCTGTCAGCAACACATCCACGGCTTCTTTATCGCCATTCACCAAGTTAAATACGCCAGCTGGTAAACCAGCTTCTGCCAATAAATCTGCAAGCATTAAACTAGCCGAAGGTGTTTTTTCAGATGGTTTAAGAACGAATGTGTTGCCTGTAGCCAAAGCCATGGGAATCATCCACAGCGGCACCATGACGGGAAAGTTAAACGGTGTAATCCCAGCTACCACACCTAATGGTTGATGCATACTATAAGTATCGATGCCTGTGCCAACATTGTCGTTAAAGTCACCTTTCATTAAGTGCGGCATGCCACAGCTAAATTCGACTACCTCGATACCGCGTGTGACTTCGCCACGCGCATCTGAGATTGTCTTGCCATGCTCTAATGAAATGGCTTTTGCTAAATCATTTGCATGCAAATCTAGCAGTGCTGTAAATTTAAACATAATGCGTGCGCGGCGTAAGACGGGCGTAGCAGACCAAGCAGGAAAAGCCGCTTCTGCAGTGCTGATTGCGCTAAGTGTTTCATCTACGGTTGCATTACTTAAATGTGCACTTACTTCACCTGTAGCAGGGTTAAAAACCTCGCTGTATCTGCTGCCAGAACCTGCAACATGTTTGCCGTTAATGTAATGTCCAATCATATTCATCCTACATGCTCCAATTGATTTTTGTGATGTGTGTGGTGACCTAAGTCCATTAAGTCTGCATGTTGCATGGCTTTTTGATACTCCAAAAGGCTGGCGGCCGCCCATGCTTGCTCATTTTTAAGGAAATTGCTTGGCTTTATGCCGGCTTCGCCATGCGTTGATAGTTGTGCAGCAACAAACTTAATGGCATCTGCTAGCGTGTTAAATATGCGGTCAATCTCATGTTTTTCGATAGTAAGTGGGGGTGATATTGCAATTACATCAGCCGTAAAGCGCACATGCACGCCTAATTCATAGCATTTTAAATAGACGGCAAAGGCACTTGCGCCAGCTTTTGGCTCAAGTTCGATACCGGCAACTAATCCTAAATTGCGAATATCCCGCACCATGGGCAAACCTTTTAAGCTGTGCGCAGCATCAGCAAAATAAGTACTTAGGTTGTTTGCCCGCGCTTCTAATTGCTCACTTGCAAAAATATCAAGTGTGGCAATGGCTGCAGCACACGCAATCGGGATTGCGGTATAAGTATAACCATGCGGTAATTCAATTGCACCTTCTGGCGAATTTTGCATATAGGCGTCATAAATCTCTCGCTTAACTGCTACTGCGCCCATTGGCACGACGCCGTTGGTAAGCCCTTTTGCGCAGGTAATCATGTCTGGAATCACGTCAAAATAATCTGCACCAAATTTAGTGCCTAGGCGACCAAAACCAGTAATCACTTCATCAAAAATCAGCAAAATACCGTGTTTAGTACAAATGTCGCGCAAGCGCTTTAAATAGCCACTTGGCGGCACAATCACACCAGCAGAACCTTGCACGGGTTCGACAATTAATGCAGCAATTGTTGAAGGGTCATGTAAGGTTAAAATACGCTGTTCAAACTCATTCGCAAGCGCAATGCCACCGTCTGCGGGTATGCCTTTGGTGAAAGCATTATTTGCAATATCTAAAGGGTGCCGAATGTGATCTACACCACCAAGTGCGTTGCCGAATGCTTTGCGGTTGCCCGCAATGCCACCCACTGAAATTCCCCCAAAATTAACACCGTGGTAACCACGCTCACGGCCAATAAGTTTGTTGCGAAGCGGGTTGCCACAGACGCGGTGATACCCCAACGCAATTTTAAGCGCGGTATCGGCAGATTCTGATCCCGAGTTAGTAAAAAATATACGATCAAGCCCTGTTGGCATATATGCCGCCAACCTTGTTGCTGCCTCAAATGCTAATGGATGACTGCTTTGAAAAGGAGGCGCAAAATCAAGCGTGCGTAATTGTTCTCCAACCGCATGCGCAATTTCTTCCCGTGCATGGCCTGCAGGTGTGCACCACAAGCCAGCCGTACTATCTAACAATTGGCGATTATCTATCGTCGTAAAATAATTGCCTTTAGCCGCTTTCATTAAGCGAGGCATCGATTTAAATTGGCGATTTGCCGTAAATGGTAACCAGTAGTGCGATAAATCAGGGAGTATTATTTCTTTATTGTGCGACATAAATAAACCTAGCATTCTGAGATGATGCCATCATATTCAAGTGTTTAGCATCATGTGTCAAGTACGGTTTTTATAAAAAATAAATTGCTGATTTTATTGATATAAATATTTTAAGTGTTATTATATATTTAACACTTTAAACACATAAAGAAATCAATAATGGATATAGATGTAGGCTTAAGGTTAAAAATTGTGCGACTCAGGCATCAGATTTCGCAACGTGCTTTGGCAAAAAAAGCGGGAGTCGCCAATGCCAGTATTTCGCTCATTGAATCTGGAGCAACAAGTCCTTCGGTGAGTGCGCTTAAGCGCATATTGGCAGGTTTTCCAATGACGCTTGCAGAGTTTTTTTCTGATGAATTGCCTGGCATGAAGAGCGAGGTGTTTTATCGTTCAGCAGATTTAACTGAAATTAGCGGTGGAGAAGGAATTTCTTATAGGCAAATAGGCTCAGCAAAAGCGGGTCACGCTTTGCAAATACTCTTTGAAACGTATGCGGTCAATGCAGATACTGGGCTTGTGATGCTAGCGCATGAAGGTGAAGAAGGTGGTGTGATACTGAGCGGTCGCTTAGAAGTGACTGTTGGTGAAACCACACGCATATTAAGTGCTGGCGACGCTTATTATTTTAACAGCCGCGAGCCTCATCGCTTTCGTAACGCGTCCGATGTACCTTGTACTTTGGTAAGTTCTTGTAGCCCGCCTACTTTTTGAATCATTCTGCTTTTTAATTCAATATGCGAAACATCAGTGATGGTTGTAAGCCCATTAAAGGTTATTTATTTAAAGTTTATCAAAAAGATATCTTAAGCACATTACTGAGAAACAAGCACTAAATTCATTAGCGAAATTTGCATTTAAATCAAGGATAACGCTTTAAGTATTGTTATAAAAGCCATGCCTTAAATTAAGGGTGTTTCATGACTTTATTGTACAAATAAAACTGAGTGCACATAGGGTAAATTTGTATACTTAACTGCCAATTTAGGCCAAAAATTGATATACACGCATGGTATTTTGTAAACAAGGGTACAAGACATGACTCAACCAGCTAGTCCAACAAAAAATGAAGCAACGCGCCTACTTAGGTTAAAGCAGCTCATGGTGTTAGATACAGCGCCAGAACCCTTATTTGATGAAATTACAAAACTGGCGAGTCAAATTTCTGGCGCGCCAATTGCCTTGATTAGTTTGGTTGATGAAGACCGTCAGTGGTTTAAAGCAAATGTGGGTATCGAAGCCGCAACATCCACCTCTAGAGATATTGCTTTTTGTGCACACGCTATTTTAGATGATCAAATCATGGAAGTAGAAGATGCGACAAAAGATACCCGTTTTGCTTCAAACCCACTTGTGATATCAGATCCCAATATCCGTTTTTATGCAGGTGCGCCGCTCGCGTTGCCAGACGATATTAATGTTGGTACGCTTTGCGTGATTGATCAGGCGCCTCGCAAACTTAACGCGCTTCAACGAGAAGTGCTTAGTGGCTTGGCGGCTATCACTAGTAAAGCATTATTGGTCAGAGAGTCTGCAATTAATGCGGTGGAATCGAACGCAGTTAAATTAGCTGCCATTATTTCAGACTCAGATGATGCAATAATAGGTAATACACTCGATGGCATTGTGACCTCATGGAATGCCAGTGCTGAAAGAATATTTGGTTACAAAGATCAAGAAATATTAGGTCAATCAATCACTAAGTTATTCCCCAAAAATAGAATAGACGAAGAAAAATTTTTAATCAGAAAAATTAAAAATAATATACCAATCAAACACTTTGAGACAGAGCGATTAACTAAAAATGGTGGCTTAGTGCAAGTCTCTGTATCGCTTTCGCCAGTAAAAAACACCCTAGGTGAGATTGTAGGTATTTCAAAAATAGTCAGAGATATCACCCAGCAAAAAATGCTAGAGCAAACATTGGCCCAAGCACATGAGCATTTACGAGTGACCATGGATTCAATCGCGGATGCGGTGATTACAACAGATACCCGTGGCAAAGTACAATATTTAAACCCAGTGGCAGTTGCATTGACTGGCTGGACTTTAAAAGAAGCTGTGGGCAAACCAAGTACAGAAGTTTTTCACATAATTGATGAGGCAACGAGAAGGCCAGCATTGAATCCGATTAAGCTTTGTTTAAAAGAAAAAAAAGTCACTAGCATCGCCAAAAATACATTACTAATCAGTCGCGACGGTTCAGAGTGCGGGATTGAAGATTCTGTATCACCCATACGAGATAAAGATGGAAACACGATAGGTGTTGTGTTGGTATTTCATGATGTGACAGAACAACGGAAAATGGCAGAAGAAATTTCTTATCGCGCTAGCCATGATGTCTTAACTGGCTTAGTCAACCGTGCCGAATTTGAAAACAGACTAAATCATTTTATTCAAGATAATCGCGAAGCTGATATGCAAAACGCATTGATGTTTATCGACTTAGATCGATTTAAAGTGATTAATGACTCTTGTGGACATGCAGCTGGCGATAAAGTATTAAAAGATATTGCAGAAATTATGCACACATGTATACGTACCACTGATACCTTAGCAAGAATTGGTGGTGATGAGTTTGCTGTGATTTTATATAAATGTAATACGCAGCAAGCCATGAAGATTGCAAAAAATATTTGTAAAGTGGTTGAGGAATATCGCTATATTCATACCGAGGAATATTTTCGTTTGGGGGCGAGTATTGGTTTGGTAATGATAGATAAACATTGGACCAGCACCATTAGCCTGATGCAAGCTGCCGACTCTGCTTGCTATGAAGCTAAAAACACAGGGCGTAATCGTGTGCATCTTTATTATGATGATAATCATATCGCAGGCTCGCAGCGCAGAGAAACAAAATGGGTTAGCCGAATTGAAAAAGCGCTAGAAGATAAAAGCTTTGTCTTATTTTGCCAACGCATAATGCCACTTAAACATAATGGGTTAGAACATGCTGAAATTTTAATTCGCATGTTAGATAAAGATGGAACGCTTATTCCACCAAGTGCTTTTTTACCTGCAGCGGAGCGCTTTCACCTTGCCTCACGCATTGACCGCTTCGTCATTGCTGAAGTGTTCGATTGGATGCGTATAAACAACGATGGATTAAACCATATTGAGAGTATTTCAGTTAATTTATCTGGGCAATCGTTGAGCGACCCTTTGTTTCATTCGTTTGTGTTTGATTTAATAGAGGCAACAAAACTAGATTTTAGCAAGTTATGCTTTGAGATTACTGAAACTGCCGCCATAACAAATATTATTGATGCTAAAAAATTCATTGCAGAAATCAGCAAATACGGCATTAAGTTTGCGCTAGATGATTTTGGCAGTGGTGTATCATCATTTGGATATTTAAAAAATCTTGATGTAGATTACTTAAAAATTGATGGTCAATTTATTACTGATTTAATTATAAATGAGATTGGTCAAGCCACAGTGCGCTGTATCGCTGAAGTTGCTAAAGTTACAGGCAAGAAAACCATTGCGGAATGGGTGGATAACAAAACAGTTGAAAATATGCTTAAAAAAATGGGCATCGATTTTACCCAAGGTTTTCTAAAGCACAACCCTGCGCCGTTAAGCTTTCTTTTAGAAACGAATTGCTCATATGATGCATGTCCGATGAATAAAAATAATATATCTAAAACGGGGACTTTTGTTGCATAATGAAATAGTGTTCTTTGTAGTGTAAATAAAAAAGACCTATTTAAAATGAGACGTAAACTAGTTGTAGCGAATCGCAAGATGAACGGCAATTTATCCTCAAACAAAGTTTTTTTTGAAGGATTATTAGCTGGCATTCAAGACCATAAAAATGCTGATTACGTTGTCTGTGTGCCACATCCCTATTTATTCCAAGCTGAAGCAATTTTAAAAGGAAGTCTAATTGCCTGGGGCGGACAAAACATGAGCCGCTATGAATCAGGCGCATATACAGGCTCGGTATCGCCAGGAATGCTCAAAGACTTTGGCTGCGAGTATGTCATTATTGGTCATTCAGAAAGACGCCAGCGGGGACATGACACTGATCTTTCAACAGGTGAGCGTTTTGAAGTGGCTACAAACGCAGGGTTAAAACCTATTTTTTGTATGGGCGAAACTTTAGAAGAATATGAGGATGGCCTTACAGATATAGTCACGATCAGGCAGTTAAATGCGGTGATACAAGAGATTGGTGTGCAAGGACTGGCAAAGGGAGTGCTTGCTTATGAACCAGTATGGGCAATAGGTACTGGTCGTGCCGCAACCCCTGAACATGCGCAAAATATCTTAAGCTTTTTAAGAGGGCATGTTGAGATATTAGATGCTGAAGTCGCGAACAGTATTCGCATACTTTATGGCGGAAGTGTGAAAGCTGACAATGCTGCCAAACTGTTTTCTATGCCTGATATTGATGGCGCACTTGTTGGCGGTGCATCGCTTAATACCGAAGAGTTTGTCGCTATTTGCCAGGCGGCTAGTCAAGCAAAAACAAATTAAACACCGTATAAAGCTGTATTATTTAACAATATCTCATCGGACATGTCTTGGGGCATCATGGCGCCAACGCCATAACTTGCAACATCAATTTCAGAAATACTTTTTTTACTATTTAAGCTAATTAGTAAACTTTGAACGCTATCAGTAAAATCATTTAATAGTTTCATTTCCGCATCCTCAATCATATTGTGTATACCAATCATATCGGCGGGAAATCTAAAATATTTAGCGTAGGCATGATATTTATTTGGATTTGCTTTAGATATTTTGGCAATTGAATATTTTTAGAACTTTTAGGTTTGTTGCGAGGTCTCAAATTTAGTTTTACGTCAATCAACCAAAAGAAAGAGAGACTTTCATGACAAGAAACACAACTATTTTAAAAAAAAATTTGTTCACTACAATACTAGGCGTGGCGTTAGTGCTTGGTTTAAGTGGCTGTAGCAGCATGACGACACGTGATAAAAATACTGCAATTGGGGCAGGTGTAGGCGCAGTTACAGGAGCAGTGCTTACAGGAGGTAGTGCTTGGGGTACTGTAGGTGGCGCAGCAGTTGGCGGTGTAATTGGTAATCAAGTGGGTAAAAATCGTTAGTACATAACGATATTCACCTTGGTAGCGTGATAAATAATTATCCGCTACCAATCTTGTTTAAAAATTCGTTATTTTAGTTTTACTCAGTAATTAAATTAGTATGGTTTGTAGTAAATTAAGGTTTTTGTATTTTAATCATAATGCGCTAAAATATGAGGTATTACATTTAGGCTAAATTAAAAACTTTAAATGCAATTTAAAGCCTACCTTCCCCCTAACGAGCTATTAAAGTCGTTTTCAACTCAGCTAGCAATTGTCACGCTGGTTTATTTTGCCGTCACTTTTGTTGGTAATTATTTTTTAACATATACGAGCTCACCTCAATTTTTTGAGTTTTCGGCGACTGCACTTGCTGCTATTCTGGTAATTAAATATCGATGGGTAGGCATCTTTAGCGTTTTCTTGGGTTCTTTCTGTTTTCGCCTACTAGAAATGCCATTTGAAGTGGCGATTTATTTAGCCTTAATTACTGGCATCTGCGCTTTCTTGTTCCAATATGCTTTTATATGGTTTAACTCAACTGTTGAAACGCTAAATGAAGTATCAAGTGTAGCGAGTTTTGCTTTAGTAATCACGCCTATCGTTTGCGCAGTTCACACAATCAGTACACATATTATCCTTCAAAAGTTTGGTCTGCTTGCATCTGGTATTTCTATGTTCGCCTTATTTAAATGGTGGCTTGATGAGTTGCTGATTGCCTATTTATTTATTCCGCTAGCTTTATCTCTATTTGCAAATAATGCATTATATCTTTCTACCAAAGAGAAAACTGAAATGCTGGCACTGTTGCTTGGCATGGTATCCGTTTCATTGTTAACCATGCATTTTGGGCAGTTATTAGGTTTTACAGTGATTCTCATTTTGGTATTGCTGGTATTTGTTTTATGGGCTGCACTCAGGTTTAGTAGTACGGTTACGCACTGGGCTATTTTTATAGCGGCTATACTAGTCATGATGACCATCATTTTTAGTGACAATACTTTAAATCCTGAGCCTTATCAGCAAAATCTACTCTTAGTTAAAATTGGCCTTGCTGTAATGATAATAGGTGGCTTATTTGTTGCAGCCGCTTTTTCAGAGCGCAATCATGTAGAAACAGAATTGAGTAAATTGGCTAATCATGACCCTTTGACTGGCTTACCCAATCGTAGTTATTTTCAAGATTTTGTAAGTCATAGTTTGTCTCAAGCGCAAAGGCAAAAGCAACAGCTATATTTACTTTTTATTGACTTAGACCGATTTAAAAAGATTAATGACTCGCAGGGACACGAGGTGGGTGATGCTGTACTAAAAATTGTTGCGCGTAGGCTAGATAACCTATTGCGCGCAGACGATTTTGTAGCAAGGCTTGGCGGGGATGAATTTGCTGTACTTTATAGCCACCCCAAAATCAATAAAGCTGCTAGCAACCTTGCAAGAAAGATTATTAAAATAATTTCAGAACCTTTTGAAATCGGTGATAGAACCTATAGTGTAGGTGCAAGTATCGGTATAAGTATTTACCCAGATGACGCTGATGAAGCTAACACATTGTTAAGGCAGGCTGATTTGGCAATGTACCAAGCTAAAAGTAAGCAGTCAGGCTTTGAATACTTTAGCGAAGAGATGAACGCGCTCGCTCATGAGCAATTGCAATTGGAAAATGGTTTAAGACAAGCCTTAGAAGCAAAAGAGCTCTTGCTGATGTATCAACCCAAACTTGATTTACGTACTAACCAAGTAGTTGGGTTGGAAGCTTTGGTTCGTTGGATAACAAAAAATGGCAAAATGATAGGGCCAGATCAGTTTATTCCAATTGCAGAAGAAGCAGGCTTGATCATCCCGATTGGACGGTATGTGATTCAAGAAGCTTGTTCACAATGGGTGCAATGGAGTAAAGAAGGGCTAAATCCGCCTGCAATCGCGGTAAATATTTCCCCGCGACAATTTAGTGACCCGATGCTACTTCAAGATATTACTGCAGCCATTCATTCGACTGGCATGGATGCTTCTAAATTACATGTGGAAATTACTGAGAGCGCCACTATGGACGACCCTGAAGCAACATTGGTCACGCTAGAAAAAATGCGTGAGTTAAAGCTCAATATATATATCGACGACTTTGGTACGGGGCATTCAAATTTGGGGCAATTAAGACGTTTGCCAATTCAGGCGCTGAAAATTGACAAGATATTTATTAATGACATTTTAACCAATGATGATGATGCTGAAATCGTCAATGCAATCATTAATTTAGCGCATGCGCTAAAGCTTAAAGTTGTATGTGAAGGGGTTGAGACAAGAGCACAGCTTACGTTGTTAAGGGGCTTAGGCTGCGATGAAATTCAAGGATATTTAATTTCAAAACCACTGATCAATAATCAAGCGCATTTCTACTTTAATAAAGAAATTACGCTTTAAGACTTAACAGTAATATAGTATGAAAAATCTTTTTAAATTAGATAATAGCTTTGCTGTGCCATCAAAGGTGGAAGCGAGCAATTTTTTTTTACGCGCACTCACTATTCAAGATGTAGTAAAAGATTATGATGCCGTCATGACAAGTCGAGCGCATCTTTGGCGCCGTTTTGGTGAAGTGTGGGGTTGGCCCGCAGAAAACCTAACTTTAGAGCAGGATATTATTGACCTTGCTTGGCATCAAAAAGAGTTTGAACTTAAAAACTCATTTGCATATACGGTCATAAGCCTAGATCAATCTAAAGTGCTTGGTTGTGTCTATCTCTATCCAGCAAGTTCAGAAAATCTAGATGCGGATGTATGGTTTTGGGCCAGAGAAAGTGAACTTGAATCTAATCTAGAAGAAGATATAAAAGTTTTTTTAACAGCGTGGCTCAACAATGCTTGGTGTTTTAGCAGAGTAAGCCTGAATGAAGAAATTGTTGATATTACAAATTGATAGTATTAAAAAGAGCCAGTCTGAATATTTTTTTTAGAACCAATATTTAGTCTTTATGAGGTTTTAAAGCGAGCGCAAACCCTTCTTTTACTTCTTCCATCACAATATAGCTGCGCGACTCTTGCGCCCCAGGTAATGTGAGTAATATGTCACCCAATAAAGTGCGGTAATCTGCCATTTGTGCAATACGTGCTTTAATCAGGTAATCAAAATCGCCAGAGACTAAATGACACTCTAAAACGCTAGGTAATTTAAGAATTTCTTGCTTAAATTTGCCAAAAATTGCACCCGATTTGGTAGAGAGTTTAAGCTCCACAAACACCAACAAACTCAAGCCCATTGCGTGCGGATCTAAGCGCGCGTGGTAGCCCAAAATAATACCTTCTTTTTCTAGATTTTTGACGCGCTCGCCACAAGGTGTGACCGATAACCCGACGCGCTCTGCGAGCTCGGTAATGGGGATGCGCGCATCAGCTTGTAACACATCTAAAATCTTTAAATCGATACGGTCTAACTCGCGCACAGCATGGGTTCGAATACGCATTTTCTATCCTAAATAAGTGAACACTAATTATTGATTAAACCTAAGTGAATACTACTACTTATTTTAAATTAATAGTGATTATTGATTGAAAATAATATTTATTAAGTTAAATTAACTTTAAATACACAATACACTTTTTCAAATATATTTCGCTAATGAGGTTGCCATGAAAGTTCTGGTTTTAGGTTCGGGGGTGGTGGGTGTAACAAGTGCGTATTATCTCGCTAAGCAAGGTTTTGAGGTCACGGTTATCGACCGTCAGCCCGCGGTTGGTTTAGAAACCAGCTTTGCAAATGCTGGGCAAATTTCGCCGGGTTATTCTGCGCCATGGGCGGCACCTGGCGTGCCGATGAAGGCGCTAAAATGGCTGTTTCAGCGGCATGCGCCGCTTGCAATTAAGCCTGATATGTCCATTTGGCAGTTGCATTGGACGTTTAAGCTTTTACAAAACTGTACTGCAAAACGCTACGATATTAACAAAGAGCGCATGGTGCGTTTGGCAGAATATAGTCGCGACTGTTTAGGTGAGCTGCGCGCAGAAACGGGTATTGCTTATGAAGCGAGAACACAAGGCACTTTACAAGTGTTTCGTACCCAAAAACAATTGGATGCTGAAGCCAAAGATATTGCGGTGTTAAGTCGCATTGGTGTTCCGTTTGAGCATTTAGACCCAGAAGGCTGTGCACGCGTAGAACCCGCATTGGCAGTTGTAAAAGATAATTTGCTAGGCGGACTACGTTTGCCGCACGATGAAACTGGAGACTGCCAATTATTTACCACCAATTTAGCCGAAAAAGCCAAAGCACTTGGCGTGCGGTTTATGCACAACGTCAAAATTAACCGCTTAGTAACCGAAAATAATCAGTTAAGCGGTGTGGAAATTGATGCGGAAACTGATAGGCAGGTTTTGAAGGCAGACCATTATGTGGTTGCGCTGGGTAGTTACTCTCGCGAACTGATGCTGGGTTTGGGTTTGCAAATTCCTGTATATCCAGTCAAGGGTTATTCGCTTACAGTGCCAGTTACTAATTCAGCGATGGCGCCGGTTTCCACCGTGATGGATGAAACTTATAAGGTCGCCATTACACGCTTTGACGATAGAATTCGTGTGGGCGGCATGGCAGAATTGGCAGGCTTTGATTTAAGCCTAAATCTACGTCGGCGCGAAACGTTAGAGATGGTGTTGAATGGTTTGTTTCCAAATGGTGGCGACTTGTCGAAATCGATATTTTGGACGGGATTACGTCCGATGACACCAGACGGCACGCCGATTATTGGTAAAGCCGCCGCTCGTTATGATAATGTATGGCTCAACACTGGGCACGGCACGCTAGGCTGGACCATGGCTTGCGGCTCTGGTCAGTTATTAGCTGATTTGTTGGCGAACAAGTGCACTGCAATTCAAAGCGAAGATTTTGCATTAACGCGGTACAATAAAGCCTGCAAAAGCCCTGCCCTGCAACCCAATATCCATACGGATGCCAGGCACGCTTAATTTGAGCTAAAACATACCGCCAATATAAAAATGACACGTCCTGCCGTAGCCCATATTCGCCTCGATGCGTTTCGCCACAATTACCGTGTGGCAAAAGCCATGCACGGCGGTAAAGCACTCGCGGTGATTAAAGCCAATGCGTATGGGCATGGCGCGGTGCCATGCGCCAAAGCCATTGCAAAAGAAGTGGATGGTTTTGCAGTAGCGTGTTTAGAAGAAGCAATTCAACTCAGAACAGCAGGCATCAACAATCCAATTTTATTACTAGAAGGTTTTTTTGAGGCATCTGAGCTGCCTGAAATTGTGGCCCATGATTTATGGATAGTCGTGCATGCGCAATGGCAAGTGGATATGTTATTGCAAGTGGAATTAGCAAAGCCTGTGCAAGTCTGGCTCAAAATGGATAGTGGCATGCACCGCGTTGGCTTGTCGCCGAGTGAGTATTCACAATCTTTCACACTCTTATGCAAGCACAGCAATATTGCAAAAATTGTATTGATATCGCACTTTGCCAATGCTGACAATGTAAAATCACAACACACTGCACAACAGGTGGATCTGTTTAAAAACACCATAGCAGGTTTAAACTCTAAGGCATATCGGGCAGAATTTAGTTTAGCGAATTCAGCCGCTATATTAGCTTGGCCTATTGCGCAAGCCAGTTGGTCACGCCCTGGCATTATGTTGTACGGCGCAGATCCGCTGATGAAAACAGATACAAGCTTACGTGCTGTGATGCAACTCACTTCTAAAATTATCGCAATTCGACATATTCAAGCAGGCGAATCCATTGGTTATGGCAGCATGTTTACCGCAACGCGTGATACCATTGTGGGCGTTGTGGCGTGTGGATATGCAGACGGCTACCCCAGGGCAGCTAGTAACCTTGCGCCTGCCGCGGTAGATGGACACATGACCAAACTCATAGGGCGTGTTTCGATGGACATGCTGTTTGTAGACTTAACGGATATTCTTGATGAAAATGGCTTCCCAAGTGCCAAAATTGGCTCAACTGTTGAGTTGTGGGGTGACCAAGTTCCAGTCAATGATGTCGCCAAAGCTGCTAACACCATTGCGTATGAGTTATTTTGCAATGTAAAACGCGTACAATTTCAGTATTCTGATTTTTAAAATCTAAACACATTCGTCATTTCCGCGCAGGCTGGAATCCAATCAATCCACATTTTTCTGTGAGTGAGTTTAGTGCATAAATTTAACTTTTTTGTTTTTCAGGCATATTTACAGTCGATCATTTAAAACCTGCCTAGAATCCCGCCTGCGCGGGAATGACGGTGGAGAAGGTAAGTTAAAGCGCAGTAAGCTAAGTTATTTAATTAAGTATGGATATTTAATAAAGGTGAAACTATGAAAGTCATTCAAACGCTTAACGCTCCAGCCGCCATTGGCCCCTATTCACAAGCAATTATTGTAGGTGATTTATTATTTACCTCTGGCCAAATCCCGCTACGTGCCGATGGTACCTTGTTGGAAGGCGACATTACTGCGCAAACCACCCAAGTGCTCGCGAATTTAAAAGCGGTGATTGAAGCCGCAGGCAGCAGTTTAAACAAAGTGGTCAAAACTACCGTATTTATGAAAAACTTGGATGATTTTGTCGCCATGAATAAAGTGTATGGCGAAGCATTTGGTAGTCATACGCCAGCGCGTTCTACTGTGCAAGTGGCAAAATTACCGCGTGACGTATTGGTAGAAATCGAAGCGATAGTGTCGTTTGTCGCTTGAAAATAGTCTGATTGCTAGTTATAGATTCATTAATTTGTCACAATTATTTGCTTCAGCTCCACTAGAATCAAATTATTCTTTTTTGGAGAGTTGCAATGCATCGTCTTGCATATACCTTATGTTTAGTGGCAATTTTACCGATTTCAGCATATGCTAAATCCACAGCTAGTATAATCAATACCAATTGTTCAGGCAGTTTAACCAGTTCACTAATTGATGGCGCTTCTTTTTCCTGCGCTGGTAATTTGACTTTAGATGGTGGCTTTATTTCTTCAGATTCAGTGATTAATATCTCTGCTGATGGAGATTTGTTTCTAGATAATCTAAATCTAAATGCTCCTAATATTTCTATATCAAACTTATCTGGTCTTTTAAATGTTGGCTCAAGTGCAAGTATTCAAGCAAGTTCGATGATTTTAATCAATTCCGACTACATAAATATTGCCCAAGGCGCTAAAACGGAAATCTTGAAAGATGGCAAAGTTGTTCTTACACCAAGTACGAATTTAGTAACAAATGTAGGTGGGGATATCAATCTGACTTCAGGTCAGTTTTCTTTACAAGCGCCCGTACCCGAGCCAAGTACTTACTTAATGGCGCTCTTGGGTTTAGGGTTAATTGTCTATAGACGCCAATTAAGGCAATAAAAAACATGCTTTGCAAGCCGCATGGATATTGCGTTGCAGAGCACGTTTTTTTATTTAATTAAAGCCCAGACTTCAATTTAGCAAACGCTCTTGTCATCACGCGGCGTATGGCATTGCTACGCACTTGGTAAAACTGCGCTTTGCTGCTTAAATATTCGTCTGGCGGAAACGCAATTTTATTCGCCAGCACTTCAGGGTCAATCAACTTGCGCGCCGCTAGGTTAGGGCTGGTAAACATGGTGTAATTCGTAATTTCTGCTTGCACTTCTGGGCGCAGAATATAATTCACCCAAAGTAGGGCATTTTCTTTGTGCGGCGCATCTATAGGAATCATCATCGACTCAAAACCAAATTGCATGCCGTTTGGTGGCAAAGGAGCTACTATTTTGATGCCGTTTTTGGCTTCTTTCGCTTGAAACGCTGCAATATTAAAATCACTACCGTAGCCCAACGCCACGCAAATGTTGCCGTTGGCTAAATCGGTAATATGGCCGTTAAACGTAAAAACTTTGATGTCTTTACGCACCTTTTGTAGCAATTCTGCGGCTAATTGGTAATCGGCAGTGTTTTGACTAAAAGCAGGCTTGCCTACATAAATGAGTGCAGATGGGAACACGTCACTCGCGCTATCAAGCATGGAAATTCCGCATTTTTTAAGCTTTGCGGTGTATTTTGGGTTAAACATTAACTCAAACGGGTTGGTTGGAATCGGCTCTTTGCCAAGTGCTGCTTTAACTTTATCTACGTTGAAACCCACACTCACTGTGCCACCAAGCCAAGGCACCATATATTGATTGCCTGGGTCTAGTTTTTCCATCTGCTTCATCACTGCTGGGTTTAAATTACCCCAATTTGTAATTTTTTTGCGGTCAATTTTTTGGACTTTGCCGCCATCTATCATAATGCGGCCAAAGTCAGATGATGGCATTATAATGTCGTAACCTGTTTTGCCCGCAATCACTTTTGCTAGCAAAACTTCGTTGGAATCGAAGTTGTCATAACGTACCTTAATACCGGTTTCCTTTTCAAAGTTCTTAACGGTGTTTTCGCCAATATATTCTGCCCAATTGTTGATGTTAAGTATCTTCTCTGGTGCGGAAAACGCGCTGTTTGATGCCAAGCTAAAAATAATTGTTGCTAAAAAACAGTCACGCCATTGATTCAAAATCATTTGAGTTTCCTTTTAAATAATTAAAAATTATTTGAGTTCTGCGCTAATAACGCATAGCATTTCTGCGGCAATTTGCGCAGCGGCCAATGCGGTAATTTCGCTTTGGTCATAAGCGGGTGCGACTTCAACAACATCCATGCCAATAATATTTAAGCCCACAAATTTTCGTAAAATTGCCAGCGCTTGGGCTGAGCTTAAACCGCCAGCCACGGGCGTGCCAGTGCCAGGCGCAAAAGCGGGGTCTAAGCAATCAATATCAAAAGTGAGGTACACATTGCGCTTGCCGACAATCTCATGCACTTTTTGCGCAACTGCCGCCAAGCCATGCTCGTGCACCCAGTCTGCACCCAGCACATTTACACCCATAAAATCCTCATTCCACGTCCGAATTCCAATCTGCACCGATGTAGCGGGGTCAATCAAACCATCTTTAATGGCTTTGTAAAACATGCTGCCGTGGTTGAGCGAGTTGGGTTCATCATCCGCCCAAGTGTCGCAGTGCGCATCAAAATGAACAATGGAAAGTGGCGAGCCAAACTTCTCGGCATGAGCTTTTAATAAAGGGTAGGTGATGTAATGATCGCCACCCAAAGTGAGCATTCTGGCATTGGATTTTAAAATGGTTTTGGCATGTTCATAAATAGACGAAAACACTGTGAGCGGATTGTGTGAGTCTAAAAAACAATCACCATAGTCAATTACGGCTAAGCGGTCGCAAGGCCCAAAGCCCCAAGGGTGGATGAGCTCGTTCATTTGTACTGATGCTGCGCGTACTGCTGCAGGCCCCATGCGTGCGCCACTGCGGAAGGTGGTCGCAATATCGAGCGGCACGCCAGATACCACCACATCAACACCCACTAAGTCTTTGGTGTATTGCCTACGCATAAACGATAATACGCCTGCATAGGTGTTTTCGCGGTCGTAACCCATTAGGTTTTTGCGGCTGATAGCGCTATCACCAAAAGTTTCTAAGTTTGCCAAAATATTCTCCTTCGTTATTATGTTTATATTGTCAGTTTTACATGTGTAAAGCAATTAGCTATACTTGCTTTGCTATTAATTATTTTAATATCATGAGTAAAACACTACCGCCCTTTAGATATTTAGTGACCTTTGATGCTGCAGCTAGATTAGGTAGCTTTTCTAAGGCTTCAGAAGAATTATCGCTCACACAATCTGCGATTAGTCAGCAATTGTTGAAGCTGGAGGAGATATTAGGTCAAAGCTTATTTTTTAGAAATGGCAAGGGCGTCAGTTTAACCGCGGCAGGGGAGTTATTACATGAAACAGTTCGCGAAACTTTATTGCGCCTAGCTACCGGTATTGGCCGCATCGAGCCCTATAAAAGTAGCGATTCTGTATTGATTGCGTGTCCGCCAGACTTTGCGCAAGGTTGGTTAATGCCGCGTTTAGGTAAACTCAAGCTGATTTATCCAGCCATAGAAGTATGGGTAATGACCGAGAAAGAAGTGCGCGAAATTGATCGCGTCGATGTGGATTTAATTATTTCTAGAAGACCAATTCATACCAACGATGTGGAATGTGAGGCATTGCTAGAAGACGCTTTAATTGGAATTTGTGGCTTGCAAACTGCCGAACGAATTAGCCGATTGCCTTATCCAAGGCTATTAGAAAAAGCACCAATATTGTTTTTAGAAAGTGAGCCAAATTGGGGCGGCAGATTATCTACTGACGATCTAAAAAAATTAAAGCTTACACGCGGCGCAACCATAGAAGATCAGCGCATTTTATTAGACGCGGTGATACATGAGTTAGGTATAGGTTTTGTGTCAAGTATACTTGCAAACCAAGCAATTAAAGAAAGCAAGGTTAAAGTGCTCACGCAAATTCCAACAAAATCATTGCCAAGATTATGGCTGATGCGCTCAAAACTGGCACCTCGCACCCCAGTTGCCAATGAGGTGTTTAAATGGTTACTCAATAAGTTAGATTAAGATAGGTAGAACGAGATTTGGTGATTTAAATCGGATATAATTATTACGTAACAATTTTTAATAATAAGCCTAGCTTGTGTATGTTTGCGCTTTTACTCCTAATTTACAATTCGCCCTACTTAATAAAGGTATTTAATGAAAAGTTTATTTTTAATATTCCTGCTGGGTTTAATCAGTTTTAACGTACAAGCAAACGAAAATAGTTGGACTGGGTTTTATTTGGGTGGAAATCTAGGCTATGCAAAAGCAGATTCTGATTCAAAAGTTACGTTGGGTGGAGACTGGAGTGGTGAGTCACAAGCATTGCAAGAATTTATAATTAACAACTCTCAAGATAAGCATAATCCTAATGGTACAAGTCTTGGTTTTCAAGTTGGATATGATTATCAATTAAGTAACAAGTTTGTGATTGGCTTAGAATTAGACTATAACAAGTTAAATTTAGATGAAAGTCGTCAAACACCACTGCTTGATGGGCCTATAGATTTTGCTTTTAGTAATAAAGTCGAGGTTAATCATAGCTTTTCATTACGCCCAAAATTTGGGTATGCGTTTGATAAGACACAATTGTATGTGACAGCTGGTTATGCTTGGACATCTGCAGAGTTTAGTTCAGATGTAATAAGTGAGTTTGGGTATAGTAAAGCTGGAAAAAAATCAAAGACACTGACTAGTTCTATTTGGGGAATTGGAGTAGAACATAAGTTTTTTGAAAACGTCAGCGCTAAATTAGAGTATCTCAAAATTAGTGGAGACGATACTAGCTACTCTGCTGAATATAGACCAGGCAGTAATTTTGCGCCGCCGGCAGATTTCTATAGCGAAAGATTTAAAGTGGATTTAGATTACGATGTGATTCGCGCGGGTATAAATTATCGGTTTTAATATTTCTAAACACTAATTTCGATAGAAATTAGTGTTTTTGGTCTTTAAATTGAGTTAAGTTTTCAGAAGCACATTTAAGCAATCTTCAAAAACTTGAAGTAACATTTTCACATCATTCTCTGTAGTTGCGGGGCAAACCAACATCATATTGTGAAAAGGGGTAAGTAGCACGCCGCGATTCAGTAAATAGAGATGAATCGCCGATTCAATCGTTTCATCTTGTGCGGCGCGGGCTTCAATCGCATTTTTTGGCGGATTTTCACAAAATTGTAGTTCTAATCTTGCCCCCATGCGGCTGATGTTCCATGGTAGTTTATGCGCTTTAATGATTGCTGTCATGCCATCCATTAAGCGCTCTACCAAGCCCAGCATATGCTCGTAAGCTGATTCAGTGGCTGTTTGTGTAAGCGTTGCGTGAATAGCGGCTATGGTCACCATATTGCCCGAAAGCGTAGTGCCAATGCCAGAGTGGCCCGCAGGCGCACTATCTTTTGCGGTTTTCATACGGGTGGCCATGTCACGGCTAAAACCATAAGCTGCAGCGGGTATGCCGCCAGCAATCGGTTTGCCGACGACTAAAAAATCGGGCACGACTTGATGCGCTTTTGCCCAGCCACCACGAGCAGTGGAAATCGTATGGGTTTCATCTAAGGTGAGTAATGTGCCATATTTTATTGTGAGCGCACGTAAGGACTCAATAAACCCTGGTTCAGGTAATACCATGCCACAATTGGTGAGAGCAGGTTCTGTGAGCAACACTGCGACATTACCTTTTTTGAGCTCACGCTCAACCGCACTCAAATCATTAAAGGACACCGCTACTGTATGCAAGCCCAAATCGTAAACCTGTCCCAACAAACTAGCTCGGTTGAAGGTTTTACCATTTACGATATCAATTTCTGCATAATCACTCATGGTGTAATCCACCATGGCATCATCAAAGGTCCCGTGGTAGCAGCCATCAAACACCAGTAATTTATTGCGGCCTGTTACAGCTCGCGCCCAGCGCAACATAAAGCGGTTGGCATCGGTCGCGGTGGTTGCCAGTTGCCAAACATCTAAGCCAAAAAAATCACTTAACGCCACGCCTACTACAGGTGCTAGTGTTGAAGGCAGCATCGCGGTATAACCATTGCTTGCTAGTGCGGTAATCACCTCAGCCACTGCAGGTGGGCTGTGGCCAAACATGGCGCCAGTATCGCCTAAGCAAAAGTCGGTGTAATCAATGTTATCAGCGCATGTAAAGTGCGCGCCATTTGCCGATTTAACAAACAATGGCGCTGGCGTGCCCCAGTCGTTCATCCAATGCATCGGTACGCCATAAAGAAAATGTTGATGAGATGCATGTGATAAAGCGACGGATGTTGGGTGCAGCGCTAAATAGCGAATACGCTCGCTTTCAATCATTTTTAGTGCGTTGATTTGTAAAGAATTCATGATGAATTTTGCGCTAAATGGCTCTTTCTATATTATATAAATGGCACTATTTTAAAGACCAAATTTACATTAGTATTGTACATATAATGTTGTTTTTAAACATCGTTTTTTATAAAGCTTAATTTAATATGCTCGCAAATGACTTAAAACTGACGCAAAATTCTTTTTACGCTGCCAGCGCAAATGAGAAACCAGACTATCCAACATTAGAAGGCGAAGTCATAGCCGATGTATGCGTTGTAGGGGGTGGTTTTGCTGGATTATCTAGCGCCATTGAGTTGGCTGACCGCGGTTATAAAGTGGTGGTGCTCGAGGCTAAACATATTGGTTTTGGCGCAAGTGGTCGCAATGGTGGGCAGCTAATTGCGGGCTTGGCGTGCGAAATTGATGTGATTGAAAATGCCCTGGGTGCTGAAGCTGCAAAAACGGTTTGGGGGATGACCTTAGAAGCCTTAGATTTAGTGCGTGCGCGGGTCAAGCGATTTGATATCAATTGTGACTTAAGTGATGGCTTTTTAGGCGTATCAGTGAATGAAAAAAAAGGTAGGGCACTGCGTCAGTGGTTTGAGCGTATGTGCAGTCAATATGGCTACAATAGCGATGCTACTTGGATAGAGCCCGCGCATATCCGCGATTGGATTGATAGCCCGCGCTATATTAATGGGTATTATGACAAACGCTCTGGCCATTTGCACCCGCTTAATTACTGCTTAGGCTTGGCAAAAGGTGCTGCTAGTTTAGGTGTCAAAATCTATCAAAACTCCGCTGTTACGCAAATGCACCAAGGTGACACTGTTACATCAACGACAGACAAAGGCAATGTCAAAGCCAAATTTGTGGTGCTGGCGGGGAATATGTATTTGCCCGAGGTTTCGCCTAAACTTGCGCCCAGCATCGTTAAACGTATTATGCCAGTAGGCACTTATATTATTGGCACAGAGCCAATTGCGCCAAATTTGGCGGCGCAATTAATCCCCAATAATGCTGCGGTATGCGACACCAATTTTGTGCTCGATTATTTTAGATTTTCTGCCAATAAACCAAATGAAGGACCGCGTATGATTTATGGTGGTCGGGTGAGTTATAGCGCGATGACGCCGCCTAATCTGACCCAAAAAATGCAAGCGCGCATGGCAGAGACTTTTCCACAATTAGCGCACACAAAAGTGGAATATACGTGGGGCGGTTTTGTTGATATCAGTATGAATCGCGCGCCCGATTTTGGGCGGGTTGCGCCCAATGTGTATTATCTGCAAGGTTTTTCTGGTCATGGTGTTGCGCTTACGGGTTTAGCTGGTAAGTTGGTGGCAGAAGCCATTAGCGGACAATCTGAGCGTTTAGATTTGTTTGCACATATTAAGCATTATGATTTTCCCGGTGGCACATTATTGCGCACGCCTGCGCTTATGTTAGGCATGGCGTGGTATCAACTAAAAGAGAAGTTTGGCTAGCAAATCATTTTAGATGCTCTGCGAGGCAATACCAGAGAGCCTCTCAGCGCATTGTTTTTTTAATCGTACTTAAATCGTTTAAATTAATGAGAACCTAGATTTAACAAAATCACACCAAAAATCGCTAACGTCATCCCGATTGTTTTAATCAATGTAATCGATTCTGCGTAAAAACTAATGCCTATCAGCGCCAAAATTGCGCTACTGCTGCCTGCCCAAACCGCATAGGTAATACCTAGCTCGAGATGTTTTAAAGATAAAGAAATCATCCATAATGAAGCTAAGATAAAACAAACCGCCAATGCGGAGGGCAACAAAAGTGTAAATCCGTTGGTATATTTTAGGGTAATCATGCCCATGACTTCAGTGAGTATGCTGCCGATTAAAAATAGCCAAGCTATGGTGACGGGTGACATCTGTTTCCCTTTTAACGATAAATGGTAATGTGGTTAATTAAGTTGTTTTTAATGAGGTTTGAATGACTTCTGCAAGTAGCTTGCCATAATGGGTGATTTTTTCAGTGGCAGCATACGCATAGCCAATAATTAGCCCTTTTTCACAATTTTCACCAAAGCCGTAGTTAGAAAGCGGATAAACCCGTAACCCAATATTGGATGCGACTTGTGCAACGGCAATATCATCAATAGTTTGGTCGAATTCTACAACTAAATGTAGGCCAGAATCTACCATTGAAAGTCTTGCGCCAACGCTGGCAATCGGCTTAAGCGCTAGTTGTAATAAGCGGCGTCTTTCACCATAAGTTTGGCGTAACCGTCTGATATGGCTTGCAAAATGCCCTTCTTCAATAAAGTCGGCAAGGGCTGCTTGGATCATCACCTGACCTGGGCGCTGAAGCTCATAAAGCCCATTTTTAAATGCAGATACCAACTGTGGCGGTACAACCATATAACCTAAGCGTATGCCGGGATACATGACTTTTGAGAAAGTGCCTAAGTAAATCACACGGCCATGTTGATCCATGCCTTGCAGCGAGGAAATTGGACGACCTTCAAACCGAAACTCGCTGTCATAGTCATCTTCAATCACCCAAGCATTGCTATTTTGCGCGTAATCGAGTATCAAGCGCCTGCGTCCATAACTCATCACCACGCCTTTTGGGTATTGGTGAGATGGCGTTGTGTAAATCAAGCGTGGTTTAATACGAAAGTCATATGTAGTTGGTGCCATGCCTTCATTATCCACATTGACTGGGTGCAATTTGAGGCCATTAACCTCTAACACACGTCTGGCTGACCAATAGCATGGATTTTCAACCCAAGCACAGTCGTTATGATCGCTGAGTAATCGCGCACATAAATCGATAGATTGTTGTGTACCAGAGGTAATAATAACTTGGTCTAGCGTTAAGTTAACTGCGCGCGAAACGCGCAAATAATCTGCAATGGATTTGCGTAATGGCAAATAACCGCCATCATGACTAGAGTCTAATAAAGCAGGATTTAATGCGCGCCAATGGCGATTTAATAAACGTCGCCATAAGGCAATGGGGAAGCGCGAATAATCATCTTCGCCCGGTGTAAACGGCTGGACTTCATGACTCATTGTATGACTATTTGATTGAATGTCGGGAGAATCTGAAGCCGCCAGACCTCGCTTAGAAAGCTCATGGGTGCTAGTACTTTCAAGCGGCGTATTCACCGTTAAATTTTTAACAAAACCATCGGTTTGTTTGTAAACAACGTATGTGCCGCTACCAGTTTTGGCGGCGACATACCCTTCATCTAATAACTGATCGAATGCGGCCAAAATCGTATTGCGCGAGACGCTTAAATCAGTCGCTAAATTACGGGTGGATGGCAGCCTGCTGCCAGATGGCAATACTTGCTCGGTAATGGCACGCCGAATCGCCTCATAGACTCTTCTGTGATTTGGCATGCGTGCAGGGAATGCATGCTGTGCAAGATATCTAAGCAACCACTCTGACAGGATGAGCTGTTTCATTGATTTGTGTTTTAATGTAAAGTGGCTCTATTGACTTAAGTTAAATGGCTCTTGTAGCATTACCAATTGTCGAGATAGTATACTTGTAATTAAGTCATTGCAATCGATAAAAACGGTGTGTAAAGATTTTTTAGCTTAGCTTTTTAATGCCGATTGTCACATTATGTTAATGTAGTTAACACTTAAAAGCTCGGCCTGTATTAACAAATGAATAAAAATGAAGCGTTAACTATGCAAAAAAAATCAATTGTTTTGATTCCTGCGGATGTCAAACAGATTGGTGAACATCCATTTCATTCTGTTGGACACAAATACCTGATGGCGGTAGCACAAGCAGCTGGCGCTTTACCACTGCTGGTACCAGCAATCAGTGACTACATTCACTTAGATGAATTATTGGCAGTAGCAGATGGTGTACTTTTGACTGGTTCGCCCTCGAATGTGCACCCCTCGCATTTTGGGCAAGAAGTGCATAACCCATCTTTGCCATTAGATGTTGCGCGTGATGCGCTAACGCTAAAATTAATTACAGCAACCATTCAAGCTGGCAAACCTTTATTGGCTATTTGTCGCGGTTTTCAAGAGATGAATGTGGCGTTTGGCGGTAGCTTGCATCAAGCGGTGCAGGAAGTTGCAGGAATGCAAGACCATCGTGAGGAAAGACATTTAAGCTTGGATGAACAATATGCGGTATCGCACTTAGTAAAGCTCAAACCACATGGCAAATTGGCGGGTATCTTAGGTGTTAGCGAACTGATGGTTAATTCGTTGCATGGGCAAGGAATTAATCGATTGGCAGATAGACTTGAAGCAGATGCTTATGCGGAAGATGGGCTGGTAGAAGCGGTGACTGTTAGAGATGCAAAAGCCTTTGCATTAGGTGTGCAATGGCATCCTGAATGGAAGGTGATGGATAACCCACAATATTTGGCGATTTTTAAAGCGTTTGGTGAAGCTTGTAAAGTGATAAAAAAGTAAAAAGTACTAAATAAAAAATACAAAGATGAAAATAAAACAGAGAAAAATTAGGGAATGATTATGATTGAACGTAAAGACTTTGACCTTGCAGCAATGGACCGTTGGTTAACAGATAATAATGTGACAGAAATTGAATGTTTAGTGCCAGACTTAACGGGTGTAGCACGCGGAAAAATTTTGCCGCGCGAAAAATTCTCGACCGAGCGTGCGATGCGTTTGCCCGAAGCGGTTTTAGGCGTGACTGTGACTGGCGAATCGCCAGAAGGACATGTTGGTTATGACAATGTGATGGGATTTACTGATAAAGACATGGTGCTGATACCAGACCCAACCACGTTAAGATTGGTACCATGGGCGGTTGATCCCACTGCACAAGTTATTATGGACTGTGTAGGCCACGATGGTAGCCCAATTGATTTTGCGCCGCGCAATGTGCTGCGCCGTGTGCAAAATCTGTATAAAGATTTAGGCTTAACGCCGATTGTCGCACCAGAATTAGAGTTCTATCTGCTCGCACGTAACGTTGACCCTGATTTACCGCTGACTCCGCCAATTGGCCGTAGTGGCAGAAAAGAGACTAGTCGCCAGTTATACAGCATTGATGCTGTGAACGAGTTCGACCCTTTGTTTGAAGATATCTACGATTATTGTGAGGTGATGGATTTAGAGCTGGATACATTGATTCATGAGTTTGGTGCAGGGCAAATGGAAATTAACTTTTTGCATGATGAACCCATGCTGCTCGCGGATAAATCATTTTTCTTTAAGCGCGTATTACGTGAGGCGGCATTGCGTCACGATATGTATGCGACGTTTATGGCAAAGCCAATGCAACATGAACCAGGCTCTGCGATGCATATTCACCAAAGTGTCATCGATGCAAAAACAGGAAAAAACATATTTAGTCTGCCAAACGGTGAGGCGTCGCCTTTGTTTTTTAATTACATTGCGGGTTTGCAAAAATACTTACCTGCGGCAATGGCGTTGTTGGCACCTTATGTCAACTCTTATCGTCGAATTGTGCGTGATGGCGCAGCACCAATTAATATTGAGTGGGGCTACGATAATCGAACAGTTGGTATCCGCGTACCTATTTCAGACCCAGCAGCGCGGCGAGTAGAAAATCGAGTTGCAGGTGCAGATGCAAACCCTTATTTAGCAATGGCTGCAACATTGGCCTGTGGTTATTTGGGCATTGTTGAAAAGTTAAAGCCAACTGAAGTCACTACAGGTAGTGCTTATGCTCATGACTATCAATTACCGCGTGGCTTGTCAGAGGCGTTACGCGAATTAGAAAATGCGAAAGCGCTGCATGAAGTATTAGGTAAAAGCTTTGTAGATGTTTATTTGGCGGTAAAAGAGACAGAGCATGATGAATTTATGCGCGTGATTAGCCCTTGGGAGCGCGAACATTTATTGATGCATGTTTAAAGAAAAACAAAGTAAACAACAAAGTAAATTAATAGATAAGTGATTAGATTAAAGAATCGGGCACATCATGACAATAACGCAAGATATACAAAGAATAGATTCTGCACATTATATGCACCCTTTTACAGACCATAAAGGCTTGTCTCAAAAAGGTGCGCGCATTATCACTAAGGCAAATAACGTATATATTTGGGATTCTGAAGGGCATAAGATATTTGATGCAATGTCAGGATTGTGGTGTGTGAATGTTGGCTATGGCCGTCAAGAACTGATAGACGCGGCATCAGCACAGATGGGGGAGTTGCCGTACTACAATAGCTTTTTTCAAACGACCAATGTGCCTGCAGTAAAGCTCGCAGAGCGAATTGTTAAGCTAGCAGGCGATAATTATAGCCACGTTTTTTTTAGTAGCTCGGGGTCTGAATCAAATGACACAAATATTCGTATGGTGCGTCATTATTGGGCTAGCTTGGGTCAGCCAGAGCGAAAAGTGATTATTTCTCGTAATAATGCATATCATGGCTCAACGATGGCAGGCGCGTCACTTGGAGGTATGAGCTATATGCACGCGCAAGGCGGCTTGCCAATCCCTGATATAGTCCATATCGAGCAACCATACCATTATCACTTGGCGCCAAATCAAGATAAAGATGCTTTCGGGATTGAAGCTGCTGGATGGCTTGAGAAAAAGATAATAGAAGTTGGTGCTGATAAAGTAGCTGCATTTATTGGTGAGCCTGTGCAGGGTGCTGGCGGTGTCATTATTCCGCCTAAAACTTATTGGCCAGAAATTCAACGTATTTGTGATAAATACGGAATTTTGCTTATTTGTGACGAGGTCATTTGTGGATTTGGTCGCGTAGGAAGATGGTTTGGTTCACAATTGCTTGGCGCAAAGCCGGATTTAATGACATTTGCAAAAGGGGTTACTTCTGGCTACATTCCATTAGGTGGTGTAGTGATTAGTAAGCGTGTCGCAGAAGTATTAATCGAAAAAGGCAATGATTTTAATCATGGATATACCTACTCTGGGCATCCTGTTGCTTGTGCAGTCGCGCTAGCAAATATTGACATTTTAGAAGGCGAAGGATTAGTTGATAAGGTGCGTGATGAAACAGGGCCTTATTTGGCGCAAAAGTTTGCAGAACTATCACATCATCCTTTAGTAGGAGGTGCTGAATCTTGCGGCTTAATGGCTGGTTTTAGATTAATGAAAGATAAAAAAGCACACATTGCTTTTGATGAGTCTTTAGAAGTGGGCATGATTTGTAGAAATCATTGTTTTTCAAGTGGCTTAATTATGAGAGCTGTGGGCGACCGCATGATCATTGCGCCACCACTGGTGATTACTAAAGTGCAAATAGATGAAATGATGGCACTTATTTATAAGTGCCTAGATGCAACACTTAAAGACCTTCAGTCAATGGGTGTAATGCAAAAAGATGAATTGTGTATGAATGCAGCATGACAAGTGTTTTGTACATGATAGAATTAATTCTTCTAAAGCGTTAAGTTTTATAGTGCTGAAAGTTGTATTTAGATGTCATTGAAATGTAGAGTTAATAGAAGTTAAGTTTTAGAATTTTTGTTATAAAAGTAAATATTTTTCAATCATACAATCATTTTATTTTAGGGGTGAATAAATAATGGATATGTCATTTAGTAAGTATCTTTTAAGTTTAGGATTAGTTGGAATTGGGCTAAGCCTTTCATCATGTGGTCAGTCAGATAAACCAGCAGAAGGGGCCGCTGCACCAGTTACAGCAGAGGCAGCGGCAACACCAGAAGTGGAAGAAGAAAAAGTACTTAACATCTATAACTGGTCAGATTATTTGGCAGAAGACACGATACCTAATTTTGAAAAAGAGACAGGTATTAAGGTGCGTTATGATGTGTTTGATAGTAACGAAATTTTGCATGCCAAAATGATTGCGAAAAATACAGGTTACGATATTGTGGTGCCATCTTCAAATTGGGGCAAAATGCAGATAGATGGTGGTTTACTGCAAAAGCTAGATAAAACTAAAATTCCAAATTGGGGAAACTTAGACCCAGCAATTTTAGAGCAAATGGCCAAACTAGACCCAGGCAATGAATACTTGGTGGATTGGTTGTGGAGCTACACTACAGTAGGTATTAATGTAGATAAAGTAAAAGCGGCACTAGGTGATATGCCAATGCCAGAAAATACTTGGGATTTGGTCTTTGATCCAAAATACACCAACAAGCTAAAATCATGTGGCATTGCTGTTTTAGATGCTCCATCAGAAGTGTATCCAATTGCACTACGTTATGTGGGTAAGCCAGAGTACAGTTTAAATCCAGATGACTACAAGTTAGCAACAGATATGATGATGAAAGTGCGTCCTGATATCAAACGCTTTAACTCAGGTGGCCAAATTGAAGATATGGCGAGTGGCAATATTTGTGTTGCACTTGGCTGGGCGGGCGACTTCAATCTTGCACGTGCACGCTCAATTGAGAATAAATCAGAGCAAAATATTGAAGCACTGGTGACAACAATGGGTGGTTACATGTTTATGGATACCATGGCGATTCCTGCAGATGCCAAACATCCGAACAATGCACATAAATTTATTAATTATATTTTAGAGGCAAAAGTGCATGCAGGCTTAACCAATGCGGTGTCTTATGCTAACCCAAACAAAGCTGCTACCGAGTTTGTTGACCCTGAAATTAAGGGTAATAAAACAGTTTACTTGGCAGAAGAAGATGTTAAAAAATTGATTCCTCCAGGGAATGTAGATAATGCAACGCGTCGTGTGATGACACGTATGTTTACGCAATTTAAAACAGGCACATAAAGTAATTACTAAAGGCTTGCGCATTTATTACATATGTGCAAGCCATTGTTTTAAATGGTTTGTAAAGTTTGCTTAGTTACTTTTTAAACGTTTTTAATAATTCGGGGTTGATATGGCTACTGCACCTAAACCACAAACAGAGGGTAAGGCAACTGATAAACAAGTATTACTTAGTGTAGAAGGCGTTACCAAGATATATGATGGTGCCGTTAAAGCGGTAGACGATGTTTCCTTAACCGTCATGAAGGGTGAGATTTTTGGTCTGCTCGGTGGTTCTGGTTGCGGTAAATCGACCTTGTTGCGGATGATGGCAGGGTTTGAGACGCCAACCAAGGGTAAGATTTTTTTGGCAGGGCAAGACATCACCAATATTCCTGCTTACCAACGCCCAATTAATATGATGTTTCAATCGTATGCGTTGTTTCCACACTTAACTGTTTGGGAGAATATCGCGTTTGGTTTAAAGCGCGACAATATGCCGAAAGACGAAATTGCGAGCCGTGTTGAAGCCATGCTTAAACTGGCACAGTTAGGCAAATATGCAGAGCGTAAACCTCATCAACTTTCAGGCGGTCAGCAGCAACGTGTTGCTTTGGTGCGTAGTCTTGCAAAAAGACCACAGCTTTTGTTGCTAGATGAACCTTTAGGTGCATTAGATAAAAAACTCCGCGAAACCACACAGTTAGAACTCGTCAATATTATTGAAGAAGTTGGCGTAACTTGTGTGTTAGTGACGCATGACCAAGAAGAGGCCATGACCATGGCATCGCGCATTGCGGTGATGTCAGAAGGTTATTTCTTACAAGTGGGTGAACCTGACACTGTTTACGAAATGCCAAATAGCCGTAAAGTGGCTGATTTTATTGGCAATGTAAATATGTTTGAAGGCGTGATTGATGAAGATGAAGCAGACCACGTCACGGTCAATTGCCCAGAATGTATACACTATGTAGGCCATGGCATTAGTGGTCATACTGGGATGGAAGTGGGCGTTGCGTTGCGACCTGAAAAAATATCACTTTCTAAAACCAAGCCTAAAGGAAAGCATAACTGGTGCGAGGGTGAAGTCGTTGAGATGGTTTATTTTGGCGATCACACCACATATCATTTAAAAACCCCGACTGGGCGTGTGATTAAAGCGCAAGAAATTAATAATACGCGTGATTTAAGTTGCGGTCTCACATGGGGCGACAAGGCCTACATGCATTGGGATGACCAAGCCATGATTGTGTTGACTCAATAAGGGGATTGCCATGAACATACTTACGCAATACTTCCGTAGTCTGTTTCAAGGTAATAAACTTGTTATTGGAATCCCGTATGGCTGGTTTATTTTGCTGGTTGCAATACCAATCTTAATTGTATTAAAAATTAGCCTATCAGAGATGGAGGCTAGTTCTGTTTCCAAAATGATTGATTGGTCTGATGGCTGGCCAACCATTAAGCTTAACCTTGCAAGCTATCAATTTATTGCAAGTGATTCGTTGTATATCAAAACCTATTTATCATCCATTAAGTATGCCTTAATCACCACGATTCTGTGTTTGATTATTGGTTACCCTTTTGCTTATTACATGGCGCGCTCACCTAAGCATTTACAACCAATGTTGCTCATGCTCATTATGTTGCCATTTTGGACTTCTTTTTTACTGCGTATTTATGCGTGGAAAACATTGCTTGTCAGTAATGGCGTCATTAATAATGTACTGATGAGCTTGCATATTATTAATGAGCCCATTCAGATGATGAATAATGCATTCTCGCTGCTTTTGGGGATGGTGTATTCGTACTTGCCGTTTATGATTTTGCCTTTGTATGCCAATCTATCGAAAATGGATGTGCGATACTTAGAGGCCGCGTCAGATTTAGGCACCAGCCCATTTAAAGCATTTTGGCTCATTACCGTACCGCTTTCAAAAGCAGGCATTATCGCGGGCTCTATGTTGGTGTTTATTCCAGCGGTGGGTGAGTTTGTGATTCCAGAACTGCTTGGCGGACCAAGTAATTTAATGATAGGTCGCGTGCTGTGGGATGAGTTCTTTAGTAATAACGATTGGCCAATGGCGGCTTCCGTTGCGATTGTGATGATTTGTATTATTTTAGTGCCAATGGCAATTCTCAATAAAGCTGAAGTTGAGCAAGCGGGAGGTAAATGATGAGTCAAGCATCTAATAAATTATTTGCAAAAGGATGGATGTTTGCCGTTTACTTGTTTTTATATTTACCCATCATTACCTTAGTCGTATTTTCTTTTAACGATTCAAAATTAGTCACAGTTTGGTCACACGCAAGTACACGTTGGTATAGCGCTTTAATAGAGGATAGTGACTTAATTGCAGCCGTATTGTTATCACTTAAAATAGCGTTTTTATCAGCGTTGATGTCAGTGTTTTTTGGTACGTTTACTGCCTTTGCATTGCACCGGTACTCACGTTTTCGTGGTCGAACATTGCTTAACTCAATGGCTAGTACGCCACTAGTGATGCCAGATGTGATTGTAGGTTTGTCGCTATTATTGATGCTCGTGTCGATTCAGCATTGGCTTGGTTTTCCAGAACGTGGTTTGTTTACAATTTTATTAGGTCATGCGCTATTGGGTACTGCCTACGCAAATGTGGTCGTCACATCGCGTTTGCGTGAAATGGATGGGCGCTTAGATGAAGCCGCGATGGACTTAGGTTGTAAGCCATTTCAAGTATTTTGGTTGGTTACCTTACCCTTGTTAGTGCCAGGTTTAGTGTCTGCATTTTTGCTCACATTTACCTTGTCATTTGATGATGTGGTATTGTCATCTTTCTTGTCGGGCCCTGGTTATTCAACCATGCCGATGGTGATTTTTTCACGAGCGCGTTTGGGATTAAACCCAACTATCAATGCGGTGGCTACGGTGACCATTGTGGTGGTGACAATTGCAGTGGTTGCCTCTAGTTTCTACACATCACATCAAGAGCGTAAACGTAAGCGCGAAGTTGCACTTGCTTATAGCGATAACAATAAATAAAAAGCACAATTAATAATCGCGTTTCTTTGGCGTATTAATGACTTGTTCACGAGATGCTACGTTTGCATCTTGTAATTGGTTATTGACTGAAACGATATCAATATAAAGTAAAAAAAACTAAATAAATCACACAAATAAACTATAAAAACCTTAAATACTGCTTAATATATTGATTAATATATAAGCTAGTTTGTATCAATAATGAATGTTTTAATGGGAAGTCAAATGCCGCTTAAGTTAACTCATGCTGCTTTATTAAAAAATAATCAAACTTTACTTGCTGGTGCATGGGTCGCTGCAGATTCGGTTGAAAGTATTGCTGTCACGAATCCAGCGACAGGCGAAGTTGTGGCGACTGTACCCAAAATGGGGCGCGCAGAAACAGTGCGCGCCATTGTTGCTGCTGAAATTGCGCAAAAACAATGGAAAACCCTCACCGCAGCAGCGCGCGCAGCCATACTCAGGCGTTGGTTTGATTTAATTAAATTGCATGCAGAAGACTTAGCGCAAATTCTCACCGCAGAACAAGGCAAGCCCTTGGCAGAGGCCAGAGGCGAGGTGAATTATGGTGCCAGTTTTATTGAATGGTTTGCTGAAGAAGCCAAGCGTGTATATGGCGAAACGATTCCTAGCCCCGCAAATGACCGCCGCTTGTTGGTGATTAAGCAGCCCATAGGCGTGACCGCAGCCATTACGCCGTGGAACTTCCCCATTGCCATGATTACTCGTAAAGCAGCTCCCGCGTTAGCGGCAGGTTGCGGCATGATCATTAAACCCGCCGAGCAAACGCCATTATCTGCTATAGCTTTAGCGGTGTTGGCAGAAGAAGCAGGCGTGCCCAGTGGCGTGTTGCAAGTCATTACTGGAAAAGCGCGTGAAATTGGCGCAGTGCTGTGCGAAAGTCCAGTGGTGACTAAGCTCTCGTTTACAGGCTCAACCGAAGTCGGGCGCATTTTAATGCGCCAATGTGCCGATACCATTAAAAAGTTATCCTTAGAACTAGGCGGCAACGCGCCATTTATTGTGTTTGACGATGCAGATTTAGATGCAGCGGTAGAAGGTGCAATGATTTCTAAGTTTAGAAACGCCGGTCAAACCTGTGTGTGTGCTAATCGCTTATTTGTGCAAGCTGGCGTGTTTGATGCGTTTGCTCAGAAACTCGCTGCCAAAGTCAGTGCGCTTAAAGTGGGTAACGGTACGGCAGATGGCGTGACGCAAGGCCCCTTGATTGATGTGGCGGCGATTGAAAAAATTGAAAGCCATGTGAGTGATGCGGTTAAAAAAGGCGCAAAATTGGTTCAAGGTGGCAAACGCCACACATTAGGTGGCACTTTTTATGAACCAACGGTATTGGCTGGCGTGACTGCTGACGCGCTGATTTTTAAAGAAGAAACCTTTGGCCCCGTTGCGCCGCTGTTCCGCTTTGAAACCGATGATGAAGTAATAGAAATGGCCAACCGTACAGAGTTTGGTTTGGCATCTTATTTCTATAGCCGTGATATTGGCCGTATTTGGCGCGTCGCAGAAGCGCTGGAATATGGCATGGTTGGGGTAAACACGGGAATGATTTCAAATGAGGTAGCGCCGTTTGGTGGAGTGAAACAATCGGGTTTGGGTCGCGAAGGGTCACATCATGGCATTGATGAGTACTTAGAAATTAAATATATCGCCATGGCAGGTATATAAAAAAATATGGCGAAAAACGCAGTATTTTTTTATGTTTTGATATAGCCGCTTACTCGATAGAATTTTGTGTCTCAGAAAACCTTATTCAGCAAGGTTTTCTGAGCATCTTAAATGATATGTGTTAAATAAGCCGTTTCGATCGGCGATTTTGTAAAGGTTTTAAAGAGAATGAGTGAAACTAAAATCGATTGGCATGCGCGTGCAAAAGCCTTAAAAATTGACGGACGTGCAATGATTGCTGGTGTGCGTACGCCTGCCGCAGGCGGTCAAACCTTTGAGTGCTTTTCTCCGATAGATAATCGAAAATTGGCCGATGTAGCGAGTTGTCAAGCCGTTGATGTTGATTTAGCAGTCTCTTGCGCGCGTACTGCGTTTAACGATCGTCGTTGGGCAGGTAAATCGCCTAAAGAGCGCAAGCAAATCATGATTCAATTTGCCGATTTAGTGTTGGCAAACCGCGAAGAACTGGCTTTGCTTGAGACTCTAGACATGGGCAAACCGATCACGGCAAGCTTGAACGTGGATGTGAGTTCGGCTGCCAATAGCTTGCGCTGGTTTGGCGAGGCGATAGATAAAGTCTACGACGAAATTGCTCCCACAGCGGACAATACGCTCGCCATGATTACCCGTGAGCCCATCGGTGTGGTGGGTGCGATTGTGCCTTGGAATTACCCCATTTTAATGGCATGTTGGAAGATCGCGCCAGCCCTCGCCACAGGCAATAGCATTGTGTTGAAGCCTTCTGAGAAATCGCCTTTAACCGCGCTTAAATTAGGTGATTTAGCCATTAAAGCGGGCATTCCTTCGGGTGTGTTGAATGTCGTGCCTGGGTTTGGGCCAGATGCTGGCACGCCACTTGCTATGCATATGGATGTCGATTGCATTGCATTTACGGGTTCGACAGGCGTAGGCAAAAAAATACAAGTGATGGCGGGGCAAAGCAACTTAAAACGCGCTTGGTGTGAGTTGGGTGGCAAATCGCCTAATATTGTGTTTGCCGATTGCAAAGATTTACACCGCGCGTCTGAGGCAAGTGCGGGTTCCATTTTTTATAATCAGGGTGAAAGTTGCAATGCGCCCTCAAGATTATTGGTAGAGCGCTCTATTAAAGATGCGTTTGTGCAAAAAGTGTTGGCAGAACTCAAACACTATCAACCAGCAGATCCACTAAACGAGAACACCACCATGGGCGCATTGGTGGATTGCAGCCAAATGGAAAATGTACTCAAATATATTGCATCTGGCAAAACGCAAGGAGCTCAATTATTGGCGGGTGGTGAGCGCGTGCGTGCTGAAACAGGTGGTTTTTATGTCAGCCCAACCGTGTTTGATAATGTGACGAACGACATGACGATTGCGGCGGAAGAGATTTTTGGGCCTGTGCTATCAATTATCGCGTTCGATACCGAAGAAGAAGCCATTCGCATTGCCAATGATACAAATTATGGCTTAGCTGCTGCGGTGTGGACGCAAGATTTATCACGCGCGCACCTAGTTGCCAAGCGTTTGCGCGCAGGTACTGTGCATGTAAATAGCTATGATGAGGATGATATCACCGTGCCATTTGGTGGTTACAAACAAAGTGGTAACGGGCGCGATAAATCCTTGCATGCGATGGAAAAATATACCGAACTAAAGACCACGTGGATCAGACTAGCGTAATATTCAATTAGTTATATTGCAGTGAAATGAGGTTACAACCATGAATAAAATGACAGACACATTCGTTTCTAATGAAAATCTCCACAATCGTCGCCTTGTCGCGACACCACGCGGCATTGGCGTGATGGCGAATTTCTTTATCGATAAAGCACTTAACTCAGAAGTATGGGATATTGAAGGGCGCCGCTTTATTGATTTTGCTGGTGGCATTGCCGTCTTAAATACGGGACACAGGCATCCCAAAGTGATTGCAGCGATTCAGGAACAGTTAGAAAGATTTACACATACCTGTTACCAAGTATTGCCGTATGAAAGTTACGTGACGCTAGCCGAGCGCATTAACGAACTCACGCCAGGCACGCATGCCAAAAAGACCTGTTTTTTTAGTAGTGGAGCAGAAGCTGCCGAAAATGCAGTAAAAATTGCCCGCGCAGCAACAGGTCGCTCCGCGATTATTGCGTTTTCTGGAGCGTTTCATGGACGCACCATGATGGCATGTGCACTTACAGGTAAAGTTGTGCCTTACAAGGTTGGTTTTGGTCCTTTCCCTGCCGAGGTTTATCATATACCTTTCCCCATGGATTTACATAGCGTAACCGTTGAAGATTCAATTAATGCTTTACACGCTTTATTTAAAGCCGATGTAGATCCAAAACGCGTTGCCGCGATTATGATTGAGCCTGTGCAAGGCGAGGGTGGTTTTTATGTCACGCCACCAGAACTGATGCGTGCCTTGCGCAAAGAATGCGACGAACACGGCATTTTGTTGGTGTTTGACGAAGTACAAACAGGCTTTGGCCGCACTGGTAAATTATTCGCAACCGAGCATTATGATGTGTTGCCTGACGTTACTGTCATGGCGAAAAGCTTGGCAGGGGGCATGGTGCTGTCTGCCGTTTGCGGTAAGGCAGAAGTGATGGATGGCCCAGCGCCTGGCGGTTTGGGTGGCACTTATGCGGGTAACCCATTGGCGATTGCCGCCGCACATGCGGTGCTCGATGTAATGGAAGAAGAACAGTTAGTCGCGCGCGCTAATGTGTTGGGTGAAAAACTAGTCGCGCGCCTTAAGGTCGCACAAAACAAAGTACCTGCCATTAAGGAAATTCGTGGCTTAGGTTCGATGATTGCGGTGGAGTTTTATGACTTCAAAACTGGTGAGCCTTCGACCGATGCGATGAAGCGCGTGCAAGCTGCCGCGTTAGAAGAAGGACTGATATTGCTGAGTTGTGGCGTGTACATGAATACGCTGCGCTTTTTATATCCACTCACGATTCAGGATAATGTGTTTGATGAAGCATTGGATATATTAGACCGCGCGCTTTTAAAAGCATAAGGACTTCACTTTTTTGGATAATAATGGCATGGACGATACAAATATCAAAACCGAAAGCGTAGAGCAAGCTAAGTCACGTATGCAGGCAGCTGGCATACACACGGTGATTGCGCAATTTGTGGATATTCACGGTGCAGCAAAAGGAAAATATATTCCACTTACACATTTAGAAGATATTTTAGGTGCGGGCGCAGGCTTTGCTGGCCCTTCAATTTGGGGAACAGGTTTGCCTCGCACAGGAGCACGGGCCGAATATTTCGGCCAAGGTGACTTAAGTACATTACAAGCACTGCCTTGGATGCCAGGCTATGCGCGCATTGTGTGCAATGGTGTTGTGGATGGTAAGCCTTTTGATGTTTGCTCACGTCGCGTATTACTTAAACAAATTGAACGCCTCAAAGCATATGGCTGGACATTAAATGTGGGTATTGAGCCAGAATTTTTCTTGCTAGAGGCTGATGAAGATGGTCGCCCTGCAGCTTGCGCGCAAGATAATCAGGATAAACCTTCATACGATTTAAAAGCACTTGCGCGTTTACGTGACGTTTTGCGCTGCATGGAAACGGGCTTAACTGCCTGTGGATTTGATGTATTTCAAATTGATCACGAAGATGCCAGTGGTCAATATGAGCTCAACTATCATTACAGTCACGCACTTAAAGCGGCAGACCGCTTTATTTTGTTTAAAATGGCGGCCAGTCATATTGCTGAAGAAGCTGGTTTGATTTTTTCACTCATGCCTAAACCTTTTGCAGATAGGCCAGGTAGCGGCTTGCATTTGCATGTTTCAATCACAGATGCAGGTGGTCAGGCAGTGATGGCAGATAAAGCCGATTCGCATGGACTTTCCAAAATCGGCCGTGAGTGTGTTGCGGGCCTGCTCGCCCATAGCCCAGCTTTGGCGGCATTTCATGCGCCTTCAGTCAACTCATATAAGCGTTTAGTGATAGGTCGTTCACTATCTGGCACCACATGGGCGCCAGCGCATATCGCGTGGGGTAGTAATAATCGCACTACTGTATTACGCACGGTGGCTGGGCGAATGGAGTTTAGACTCACTGATGGTTCAACCAATATCTATGCGGCGTTAGCTTCAACCATTGCAGCCATGTTAGATGGTATAGAGCAAAACATGATGCCACCGGTTCCCATTGATGAAGATATTTACGAATGGGATGAAGCACAATTTAAGCGCCACCGCATAAAAACATTACCCCAAACGATGGGTGAAGCACTTGCAGCATTAAGTGCAGACAATACTCTTGCCAAGGCGCTAGGCGAAGATTTTGTAGCAGAATACTTAGCAACGAAATCACCAGAATGGATAGATTATTGCCGTAACGTGAGTGATTGGGAATATAAACGTTATTTAACTTGGCCATAGTAATTAACCAGACAGTATTTAATTAGACCGTAATTTAAAACAATGCCCTGTCACCCTCATGGATATTGCCTCGCAGTGCATTTTAAAGTTGTTTAAATATTGAATGCATTTAGATTGTTAGTTACAGCATAATTTTGTAGTGATTTGTATGAAAAGTGTTGTAATACACTAATGTTAAATACAATTTCACTATTAATAGTCCAATAATCTAGGTTAGTATAGCGCCTATGCAATTTAGGTTTGATTTTAGTAGGTTCGCATCAAAGGGTTTGCTAGCTGTGTTAGGTCTCTTAACGCTAGGTCTCTTAGCGTCGTCTATCGCGACTGCAGGGCCGGCCTTGCCTGACCCAGCCAATACGCCACGCCTTCAAACACAGCCTGCTCCGCCTGTGATCACTAGTCCCAATATTCAACAAAAAGACACTGAAGTTTATCCAAGCCCGCTGCAAAGCCAATCGGATATTCAGGTCACTATTCAACATATTGAATTCATTGGTAATAAAAATATCAGTGAAGCGTTTTTACTGCCATTGTTAACGGACTTTTTAGATAAACCTATTAGTTTAAAAGAGTTAAATCAGATGACCGTGCGTGTGACGCGTTATTATCGCGAGCAAGGCTTTATGTTGGCTGAGGCGTATTTACCTGAGCAGGATATTGCGCAAAATACCTTAAAAATCGCGGTGGTTGAAGGATATTTGGGCGAGTTAAAGCTACAAACTAAAGGCAATTTAGACGAAGCTTTTTTTAAAAAAATGTCCGCTCATGAGTTAGCTAATCAAGCTGTTATTCGCGAATCAAATTTAGTTAAAAATATAACCTTAATCAATTCATTACCGGGGGTAAGTGCAGTTTCTGAGTTGGCACCAGGACAGGAGATTGGCTATAGCGATGTTTCTATCACAATCGAAGCAGAGCCGCGTCTCGCGGGGTTTGTTGCGGCAAATACTTATGGTAACCGCTTTACAGGTAGAGAAACCTTAAATGCAGGCCTCTTTGTCAATAATCTCGTAGGAAGAGGCGACAGGCTAAGCTTGAATTTAAAAAATTCAAATGGTGAGCGCCAACGTGCTGCACTATTAGGTTACATTTTACCCATCACTGAAGCGGGGACAACGTTAAACCTAAATGCAGGGTATTCTGATTATCGTTTGGGTGGCGAATTTTCGAGATTGGATGCAACTGGAGATAGCACTTTTGTGAGTGCGTTTTTAGATCAGCCCATGTTAAGGTCAAGGCAGCGTAATATTACCTCAAGAATTGGGCTTTCTTATAAAAATGTTTCTGACGATGTTTCTGCATTTTCGTTAAAAAATCATCGCAACATCAATGCTTTAGAGTTTGGTTTATTTGGCGATTGGCGTGATGATGGCTGGAATGGATTTAATCAGTTAGGATTAAACCTAAAACTAGGTCATTTGAATATTAATAACGGGTTTGCGTCTGCTATTGATGCCGATAGCGCAAAAACCTCTGGTGACTTTGTGAAATACAACATCTTCGGATCCCGCATCCAGCCTGTCTCTTCAGCCTTTAACATGATTTTTCGCGCAGAGTTTCAAGGCGTAAGTCAAAACTTGGATATCTCTGAAAAAATCGCAATAGGTGGTATCAATCGCTGGCGAGCCTATGGTGAATTACCGACATCCTCTGACCGAGGTTTAATTGTTGGTGCAGAGATAAGAAAAATTCCTGTGCCGCTATCAGGCTTGGCAAAGATCTTGCCTATATTCACCGGAGCAGAAGCTAGCCCATACATGTTTTTTGATTACGGACGTGGCATTATTAACCATGATGCTTTGAGCGATAATCATCATGTGAAGTCATCGCACCTTGGTATGGGTATAGAGATGCAGTTTGCAAAAAAATGGGGGCTTGATTTAACGCTATCGCATCAAGACAGTAAGATTGATCATATTGATGCAGAGCGCGAGACAAGATTATGGGGGCAAATTCAAAAAGAGTTTTAAAAACTAAAACTTTCAGAGAATCAATGATGAAAACAGTTAGCAAAACAAAAGTAAGGTTAAATTTAACACAGCAAGCGCGTAGAAGAGTTGCGCTCACTATGCTTATTTGCCTTGCATTTGGTGATGTAAGCGCGCTGCCTTTAGGTGAGCAAGTCCAAGCGGGTAATGTTACTTTTGAGCGTGGCGCACAGTTTTTAAATATTAACCAAGCCAGTCAAAAAGCGATCGTCAATTGGCAATCTTTTAGTATCGCTGCAAATGAGGCGGTTAGACTTAACCAGCCGACACAAGGTGTTGCATTGTTCAGAGTCGTTGGTTCCGATCCATCTCATATTTTTGGTAGCTTAACGGCGACTGGTAGCTTATTTTTAAGTAATCCGAATGGGGTTTTGTTTGGCCGCAGTGCGCAGGTCGATGTTGGTAGTTTGGTTGCGACGAGTATGCGCATTAATAACGATCAGTTTTTAGCTGGGCGTTATCAATTTAATGCTGATTTAAATGGTAGTGTGGTGAACGATGGCATTATTCGTACTGAAGATGGTGGATATATTGCGCTATTAAGTAGTACTGTTGAAAACAATGGATTGCTACAGGCCAATAACGGCAGTGTCGTTTTGGGTTCTGCGCAATCTGCCATTTTAGATGTGTATGGCGATGGTTTGGTGCGCGTGAAATTAGATGGCGATGCCTTAAATGCGGTGGTTAAACAAACGGGTAATATCACCGCCGATGGAGGCGCTGTGCAACTTGCGACTCATGCGCGCTCTGCCGCTATTAATGTAGACGGTGTCGTGCAGGCCAATAGCTTGGTAAATCGTAATGGAGTGATTCGCTTAGAGGGTGACAAAAACGCCAAAGTCAGTGTAAGTGGTATGCTCATCGCGAAAGGCGAAATGGTTGGCAGTAAAGGTGGAAATATCAAGGTCACTGGTGAGCAAGTAGCACTCTTTAAAAATGCCCATTTGGATGCCTCTGGCGACGATGGCGGTGGTACGGTATTGGTTGGGGGTGACTTGCAAGGTAAAAATGCACAGGTGTATAACGCGCGCACTACTTTTGTTGCGCAAGGTGCAACTATAGATGTAAGTGCCAAGCAAAATGGAAATGGTGGCAAGGCAATTGTATGGGCAGATAGCGCAACACGTTACTACGGTAGCATATTGGCCAAAGGCGGCACTGATACTGGCAATGGTGGTTTTGCTGAAGTGTCAGGTAAACAATATTTAGACTTTATCGGTAAAGCCGATTTAAGCGCAATCAATGGCTTAGCTGGTAATTTACTACTTGACCCGTTGAATATAACATTAACTACCGTGGATGCAAATACGACAGGTTTTACGCCGCCCGGCGACATCACCGAAGCATTTGCAGATGACGCTGGCTTAACCAGTACATTTAATGTGAATGCAGGTGGTAGCTTTGCAGGCATTGCGGCTGGCAGCACCATCACATTACAAGCAACGAATAATATTACTGTTTCAACTGCATTTAATGTTGCAACGGCCACTGGCAGCGCAAATAATAGCTTAGTGTTGCAAGCGAATAACAATATTGCCGTCAACGCAGCCATCACTACAACAGGTACTGGTTCAATTACCATGCAAGCCGATGCTGATAATTCTGGCGCTGGCTCCTTGGAGCTTGGTGCAAATAACCTTTCTTCGCAAGCTGGCGGCATTAGTTTATCAGGTGCAAGTATTACCAAAACCACAGGCACAATTGTTTCAACAGGTGCTGCAGGTACAAATGGTGGCAACATAAATATTACCTCAACGAGCACCGCTAATTTAGGCTCTGGCGCAATTACTACTAATGGCGGCGCTGGCGCAGCAGCCACTGCAGGCGGCAATGCAGGCAATGTGACAATTTCTGCAGCAGGTGCGATTACCACTGGCGCAGTCACGGCCACGGGTGGTGCGGCAGGTGGAGGTAATGCGGCGGGCGGCAACGCGGGACTAATTAACATATTTACCACTGCGGGCGCTATTACAACAGGTACTCTCACGGCAAGAACTGGCGCGGCTACTGGCACGGGTGCTGGTGGCACGGTGGGTAGTATTACGGTGAACAACACGGCAGCTGCGGGTAATGTTACGCTCGGCGCACTTAACACCTCCGGCGGCGCAAATGGCAATGCAGGTAATATTACAGCTAATTCAACTGGTTTACTTACGCTAAATGGTGCAATTGCAGCCAGCGGAGGTGCTAATGTAACAGCTACTACACAGGCCGGTAAAAATGCTGGCAATATTATTTTAACTGGCAACAATGGCATTACCACTGCAGCAGTAGCAACTATCAACGCCAATGGTGGTGCGGGTTTAGGCCCTGATCAAGCAGGTGGCAATGCAGGCAATGTGACAATTTCTGCAGCAGGTGCGATTACCACTGGCGCAGTCACGGCCACGGGTGGTGCGGCAGGTGGAGGTAATGCGGCGGGCGGCAACGCGGGACTAATTAACATATTTACCACTGCGGGCGCTATTACAACAGGTACTCTCACGGCAAGAACTGGCGCGGCTACTGGCACGGGTGCTGGTGGCACGGTGGGTAGTATTACGGTGAACAACACGGCAGCTGCGGGTAATGTTACGCTCGGCGCACTTAACACCTCCGGCGGCGCAAATGGCAATGCAGGTAATATTACAGCTAATTCAACTGGTTTACTTACGCTAAATGGTGCAATTGCAGCCAGCGGAGGTGCTAATGTAACAGCTACTACACAGGCCGGTAAAAATGCTGGCAATATTATTTTAACTGGCAACAATGGCATTACCACTGCAGCAGTAGCAACTATCAACGCCAATGGTGGTGCGGGTTTAGGCCCTGATCAAGCAGGCGGCAATGCAGGCAATGTTTCTCTTGTTTCTTCGGCAGATGCAATTTCTTCACGTGCTATTAATGCACGTACAGGTGCTGCAACTGGCACCGGCTTGGGCGGATTGGTGGGTAGCATTACGCTTAATGGTGAAAGTGTTACTACCAATGCAGGAGCGCTCACTACAACAGGCAATGCCAATGGCAACGGCGGCAATATTGCAATCACTTCTAACACTGGCAATACATCCGTTGGCGCCATTGCAACTAACGGTGGCACAGCAAATGCTGGTATAGCGGGGCGTAACGCAGGTAGCATCAATATTAACTCAGCAGGTACGGTCACCTCTACCAGCTTTGCAGCTAGTGGCACTAATGCGAACGGCGCAACATTTAGTTTGGCAGGCGGCAATGCAGCCGCAGTTAATATTACTGGTGGGGGTGGAGTTAATACAACAACGATTGTCGCCAGTGGCGGTAATGCCAGCACCACCAATGCGAATGGTGGCAATGCCGGCACCATCGCGTTAACCAATAACACTAGTGGCAACATCTCAGCCACCACCATTACCGCACGCAACGGCAATGCTGCTGGCACTGGGCTAGGCGGCGCGGCAGGAGCAATTAATATCACCAATAATTCGGCTGTAGGCAATATAACGACAGGTAACTTATCCACACAAGGTGGCACTTTGGGTCAAGGTGGTAGTATTGCCGTTAATGGTCAAAATGATGTTACGGTGGGCACGGTAATAACGTCTGGCGGCACCACACTTATTGGCAATGCTGGCAGAAATGCTGGCACAGTTACGATAAGCGCGGGTGGTAATGTCGCCGCCGCTATCATTGCAAGCAATGGTAGTGCTGGGTTAGGTCCCAATCAAAATGGTGGGACAGGTGGCGCAGTCAATTTAATAGCGGGTACTGGCAATACTATTACGCATTCATCCATTAATACAAGTGGCGGCGCGAGAACAGGCACAGGGACGGGTGGCAACGGTGCAAATGTTAATGTCAACGGCAATTCGTTGCTGTCTGCAAACACAACAATTACTGCGACAGTGGGCACTGGCGGCGTTACTAGTGGCACTATTAATTTTGGCGGTACGATCAATTCAAGTGTTGCAAATAGAACGCTGGCTATCAATACTACTGCCGCGACAACACTCAACGGTGCAATCGGCAATACCTTAGCGCTGACCTCGCTGACTACCAATGCTGGGGGTACAACAGCCATTAATGGTGGCGTAGTTACCACCACGGGTGCGCAAAGTTATGGAGAAGCTACCACTTTGGGTGCAGCCACTACATTTACCACAACGAATAGCAATGTTATATTTAGCAATAGCGTCAACGCAAGTGGCAATAATGTATTTATTTCCGCTGGGACAGGCGCTGTTACAGCCACCAATGCCTCCAATAACTTCGGCAATTTGGCCATCTCTGCAGGTAGTGCCAATATTCGCGACACCAATGCAATCGCTCTTGGTGCAACTAACGTGACAGGCAATTACCAGCTACAAACCGGCGGTGCGATTACTCAAACGTCTGGCATCACAGTCGGTGGCGCAACGACTTTAAATGCGGGCGCGGCCAATGATATTACGCTGAATAATGCAGCCAATAACTTTAATAGCGTTGCGGTTACCACTGGGAGAAACGTCAGTTTGGTCGATGCAAATACACTTACCTTAAACGCATCTAACGTGACCACAATAAGCGCACAAACACTTAGCAATGACTTAACATTAGGTGGAAACGTAACTGCTACGGGCGCAGGTAACGCGATTGTTCTTGCCTCTGCTGCTAACTTTATCAACTCTAGCAACAGCAGCTTAACGCCTGGCACAGGACGTTGGTTGGTGTATTCCACCAATCCGTTACTCGATACGCGAGGTGCTGGGTTACTTACTGCGTACGATTTTAAACAATACAATACCGCCTTTGGTAGTACTATTTTGGGTGCTGGTGATGGCTTTATTTATACGCTTGCACCAACAATTACTCCAACTTTAGGTGGTACTGCCACCAAAACGTATGATGCAACTACCTCAGCCTCAATTGGATCGCTATCATTGGCGCATAATGGTGAAATTGACGGTGATATCGTGATCTTAGCACCACTTAGCAGTGCAACTTACGATAATATCAATGCGGGTACAGGAAAAAATGTCAGTTCCAATCCACTAAGTATTGCAAGTGCTACGAATGGCACAAAGCAAGTGTTTGGTTATACATTTGCAACACTAGCTGCTACTGCTGCTGTTGGTACTATTGAGCAGCGCCCCATAACAGTCACAGCGAACCCAGGGCAAAGTAAAGTTTTTGGTGCAGCTGATCCCCTACCGTTTACTTTTACCGTTGCTGGATTAGGCTTGGTTGGTGGCGACACGCTCATTGGTGCACTTAATCGTACGGTAGGTGAAACCGTGGGCAATTACGCAATTAACCAAGGTAGCTTGCTTGCTAGCCCTAATTATATTTTGAGCTACGTGGGCAATAACTTTAACATTCTTGCGCCATCTACAGTAGGCGGAGGTAGTGGTGACCCACGAAATGCGGCAGGCTTGGTTGATTTAAATCCATCATTATCTAACTATACTAATCCGCAATTATTTGTGTTAAATGTGGTTGCCACTGCAGCAGGTGTAGATTCAGAAGGCCAAGCTGGATGTGAACAAGACCCAGAGTCTTTGGCAAAAGATCAAGATTTTGTCTTAATGTTAAATTACGGTTTAAATTTACCTAAAGGCCTGAATACAAGTTGCGATAAAGCCAAGATTTAAATTTGCTTCAATAAGTTTTTGACAAAGTCAGTATGTTAATTGCATACTGGCTTTATTCTTAAAATTCATGAAGCGAGCAATAAATTGACAGCAATAAGTACCATACAAACCAAGCCTTTTTTAGACCAAAAACCTGGTACTTCTGGTTTACGCAAAAAAGTTAAAGTCTTTAGTCAATCGCACTATCTCGAAAATTTTGTGCAAAGTATTTTCGATACGCTTGATATCCCTAACAATGCTACGCTCACCTTGGGCGGTGATGGACGTTTTTATAATACAGTTGCCATTCAAATCATCATCAAAATGGCAGCAGCCAATGGCTTTGCGCGCGTACTTGTTGGTCAGGGTGGCATTTTATCTACGCCAGCGGCTTCGCACATTATTCGCAAATACAAAACATTTGGCGGAATTATTCTATCAGCTAGTCATAATCCAGCAGGCCCTACAGAAGATTTTGGCATTAAGTATAATTCCGCAAATGGTGGTCCCGCGCCCGAGAAAATTACCGAAGCGATTTTTGCTAAAAGCAAAACCATTGATAGCTATAAAATTTCAGATTTGCCCGATGTGAATATTAAACAAACTGGCAAAACATCATTTGGTGATTTTGTGGTTGAAGTGATTAATCCAGTGACCGATTATGCCGATTTAATGGCGCAACTATTTGATTTTAATCAGATAAAAAACCTATTTCAATCTGGGTTTACATTAAAATTTGATGCTATGCATGCGGTGACTGGTCCTTATGCTAAAGAGCTTTTCGTAAACCGCTTAGGTTTGCCAGCAAACAGTTTAATGAATTGCGATGTGAGTGAAACCTTTGGTGGCGGTCACCCAGACCCAAATCTCACTTATGCGCATGATTTAGTCGATATTTTATACGGAAATGCAGCCCCTGATTTAGGCGCAGCATCAGATGGCGATGGCGATCGCAACATGATTTTGGGCAATCACTTTTTTATTACGCCATCCGATAGTTTGGCTATGATTGCCGCCAATGCTACTTTGATACCTGCCTACAAACAAGGTTTGGCGGGCGTTGCGCGTAGTATGCCTACCAGTGGTGCGGTGGATAGAGTGGCTGCTAAATTGAATATCTCTAGTTATGAAACACCCACCGGTTGGAAGTTTTTTGGCAATTTGATGGATGCCGATAAAGTGACGCTTTGTGGCGAAGAGAGCTTTGGCACCGGTAGTAATCACGTGCGCGAAAAAGATGGTTTGTGGGCAGTGTTGTGCTGGCTCAATATTTTAGCCGTTAAACAATGCTCGGTGGAAGCTTTAGCCAAAGCGCATTGGGCAGAATATGGTCGAAATGTCTATTCGCGCCACGATTACGAAGCGATTCCGACTGAGGATGCCAATGGCGTCATGGCGCATCTTAAAGCACAATTTACCAGCTTGCCCAATCAAGTTTTTGGGAAATACACGGTAAAAACGGCTGATGACTTTAGCTATACGGACCCGATTGACGGCAGTGTAAGTACTGGGCAGGGTATTCGTATTTTGTTTGCATGTGGCTCACGTATTGTGTTTCGATTGTCTGGCACAGGGACTGAAGGCGCGACCATTCGCATTTACTTAGAGGCATTTGATGCCGATTTAAACAATCACCATTTGGATGCGCAAGTCGCGCTGGCAGAGATGATACAAATTGCACTTAAAGTCTCTGAATTGAAGCAGAGAACAGGGCGCGATACACCGACAGTTATTACTTAAATATACAGAACATCAAAAGCATTGCCTTGTAAGCCAGTATCCATGAGGCTTACAGAGGCATCATTTTTAGCTCCCGTTTGAATCAAATGCTTTTTAGTTTTATTCAACCTGCTTGATGGTCATCTCGCCTTTATATAGGCGCACATCCATGCGCCCCAAATAGCTCATGCCAAGTAGTACATCGCCATCTAGACCTGGCGCAATCATGGCAGCTACATTATTCGCTTCCACGCCACCTACTTTGACTGAATCAAGCCGCACCATATACCCCACGCTGTCGCCATTGGCGGTAGTGGTGCGGATAGCATTAATGCTTTTTAGGTTGAGTTTATCGGCAATGCTTTGTGATATCGCCACGCCAGTCGCGCCTGTATCCACTAGTACATCGACTTTTTCATTATTGATAAGCGCTTCTGCGCGGTAATGGCCATCTAAGCCACGCTTAAGCACCACGCTATTGGTGTTATTGCCGAGGCGCGATATTTTGTTGGGGTTTTGAATATTATCGGCTAAGTAATAAATGACTGCCGCTAGGGCAATCCAAGCGATGGCAAATAAGAGTTTACTTTGTGGCATGGCTTGTTTTGAACTAGCTCAATTTAAAACAACAGCATTTTTAAGAAGGCCTTTAGTATTAAAAAGGCAAGGCCACGTGAGGTGCAGCAGCCCAAATCACTTCTCTAAAATCTGCTTGAATACGCTTCAACGCCGCTTCATCATTGGCTTCAAAGCGCAGAACAATCACAGGTGTTGTGTTCGATGGGCGCATTAAACCAAAGCCGTCTGGGTATTCCACACGTAAGCCGTCAATGGTGATAATCTCTTTTGCACCTGCAAATTTAGCCGTTTTTTGCAAGGTGGCAATCAGCGTATGCGGTTCGCCTTCCTTCATATGAATGTGCTGTTCAGGCGTGCTTACGCTATCTGGCAGGTTATTGAGTACTTTAGATGGATTTGGAAAACGGCTCAAAATTTCTAGCATGCGCGCGCCAGCGTATAAGCCATCATCAAAGCCATACCAACGTTTCACGCCTTTTTCATCTAAATCGTTAAAAAAGATGTGTCCGCTCATTTCACCCGCTATTGCAGCATTGGTTTCTTTAATTTTTGCTTTAACTAGCGAATGGCCAGTTTTCCACATAATGGGGTTGCCACCAAGTTCAGAAATCCATGGGGTTAAGTTGCGGGTCGATTTCACATCAAAAATAATATTCGCGTTTTTGTTTCGTTTTAAAACATCTTCTGCAAATAATAATAATTGACGGTCAGGGTAAATAATATTGCCTTCTTTTGTCACGACGCCCAATCTGTCACCATCGCCATCAAACGCTAAGCCCACCTCAGCGCGCGTTGTTTTAAGTGCAGCGATTAAATCATTTAAATTTTCTGGCACTGAAGGGTCTGGGTGATGGTTAGGAAAATGTCCATCCACTTCACAAAATAACTCATCCACTTGGCAACCGATGGCGTTGTAGAGCTGTTTTGCAAATGCACCAGCGACACCATTGCCGCAATCCACAGCAACTTGCATTGGCCTTGTTAAGTTAATATCTGCTTTAATTTTTGCAATGTAGTCTGGCGCGATATCGTAATCGCGCTCAAAGCCTTCACCAAAAGTCATGCGATTATATTCAATGCGATGACGCAAGCTCTGTATGGTTTCATTCGAGAGCGTCTCACCCGCAAGCACCATTTTAAGGCCGTTGTAATCAGGTGGGTTATGACTACCAGTCACCATTACGCCGCAATTGTTATTTAAATGGTAGGCTGCAAAGTAAACCATCGGTGTTGCCACCATGCCTAAATTCACCACATTGACACCGGCTTTACGAATACCTTTTGATAAGGCTTGTGCAAGCTCTGGGCCAGATAAGCGGCCATCGTAGCCAATACAAATCTCACTTTGCGCGCGCTGTTTAGCTTCGCTACCCAGCGCATGTCCAATCGCTTCTACAATTTCTGGGGTGAGCGTTTTGCCAACAATGCCGCGAATATCATAAGCTTTAAAAATTTCTTTAGGTGGTTGCATGGTATTTAGTGTTTGCATGGTGTTAAGTCGCTAATTAAAAGGTTAAAAGTTAAGTGATAAATTAAAAGAAAAATAAACAATCATAAAGTAAGTGATATGGTGCAACAATTGATCAAAGCCTAGCAATATCCAAAACTGCTCGCTATTGTGCGGTTGCAAATCATAGTGCTTTGCCAAATTCATTTTAGCCCAATCAATATGGTAATGTATCACCATATCAATCAACGCATACATAATTGATGCTCTACCAATAAAAGGGGCAAGTACCAACAAGGTGCCAATGCCATGTATGCCCGCATGCACAATCCCGCCTGCGTGCAGATACGTGCCTTTATTTCGATATAACCATGGATTTGCTTGCAATGGAAAATCGCAAACAAAATGCTTAACAAACAGTAAAAATAAAGCTTCGAACATGAAAATTATATATTTATTAGACTATTAAATTAGTCTGCTTCTTCAATCCAAGCGAGCTGTATGGCTTCTAATATCTTTTCACCACAATGTTCAGGGCTATCATCAAAGTCTTCTAATGCCATTACCCATGCCATTAAATCAGTAAAGCGTATGGTTTTTGGGTCTATTGTTGGATTTTTGTCGAATAACTCTTCGGCGATTCGTTGGCTGTCAGTCCATTTCATCTGATTTTTCTCTTATTTCAAAATTAATAAGTACATTATAACGTTTGCATCATTAAGCAAATAGTGAATATGGACTAAGCCAATAAAATAATCGGATGGATAAGGTATTTAAATAAAAAAAAGCCCAGCGCTATGACTGGGCAAGAGGGAAGGCGGATTTGGAGATTCACGCTTAATTAAGTAATAGCAAATGCTGTGCCAACTAATTTACCAATAAAATCAGTGGGTTAAAATTAAGCTAGTAAATTGCACATGCGTAAGGCCGCACTAATATGGAGGTTTCGACCCAACTTGGTGCAAAAAAGTGATGTACTTAACTGCTGTTGAAGCATGAAAATTCATGTAAGCACCCATAATTAGGATGCAATTGGCTATTTATAGATTTAATATGCAAAACTAGATTTTAAATTCTAGAACTGGATATTAATTTATAGAACTAGTTGTTAATTTATAGCATCAAAGCTTAAATATCAAAGCTGACATGATAAAATAAGCGATTATTTTCGCATTTATTCTCATATTAAAGCCTTGCTTTTAAAACACTATTATTGGAAAGTTTCTTGTTATGTTCAGTAAGTCAAATACACTTCATACCGCAGACCCAGCACTAGCAAGCATGATAGACGCAGAAGTGGTGCGTCAACATCAGCATATTGAGCTGATTGCTTCAGAAAATTACACCAGCCCAGCCGTGATGGAAGCGCAAGGCTCACAGCTCACCAATAAATATGCAGAAGGCTACCCTGGTAAACGTTTTTATGGCGGCTGTGAATATGTTGATCAAGTGGAACAATTAGCGATTGACCGCCTAAAAGCGTTATACGGCGCTGAATATGCGAATGTGCAGCCACACTCTGGCTCGCAAGCCAATCAAGCAGTGTATTTCTCAATTTTAAAACCAGGTGACACCGTTATGGGCATGAACTTGGGCCATGGTGGTCACTTAACGCACGGCTCACCTGCAAATCTTTCAGGTAAATTATTTAATATTGTAGCTTACGGTTTAAATGAAAAAGAAGAAATTGATTACGATGAAATGGAGCGCATTGCAGTTGAAGCCAAACCTAAATTATTGATTGGTGGTGCATCTGCTTACGCTTTGCGCTTTGATTGGGCGCGCATGAGTGAAATCGCCAAAAAAGTAGGCGCTTATTTTATGGTGGATATGGCACATTACTCAGGTTTGATTGCGGCGGGCGTTTACCCAAACCCGGTGCCGCATGCGGATTTTGTAACTTCAACCACCCACAAAACCTTACGTGGTCCTCGTGGCGGTATTATTTTAGCAAAAGCAGAGTTTGAGAAATCGCTCAATTCTTATGTGTTTCCAGGTTTGCAAGGCGGCCCATTGATGCATGTGATTGCAGGTAAAGCCACTGCGTTTTTAGAAGCCTCACAACCAGAGTTTAAAACCTATCAAACGCAAGTCATCGAAAATGCGCAAGCCATGGCTGAAACGCTCATTACACGTGGCTTACGTATTATTTCTGGCCGCACAGAATCACACGTATTTTTAGTCGATTTACGCCCAAAAGGCTTAACAGGTAAAGTAGCTGATGCTTATTTAGGCCAAGCACATATTACAGTGAATAAAAATAGTATTCCTAACGATCCAGAAAGCCCGTTTGTGACGTCAGGTATTCGCATTGGTTCGCCAGCAATTACCACGCGCGGGTTTAAAGAGGCTGAAGCGAAATTTGTTGCGAATTTAATTGCAGATGTATTGGATAATCCAACAGATGAAACTGTGATTGCTGCGACGAAAGCAAAAGTACACGCGCTAACCGATAAATTTCCAGTTTACGGATAATAAATAAAGTGAAATGTCCTTTTTGCGGTGCTTCCGACACCCAAGTCATTGATTCTAGAGTAAACGATGAAGGTGATTCGATTCGCCGCCGTCGCAAATGTGGGGCTTGTGATAAGCGCTTTACCACCTTTGAAACGGCTGATTTGCACATGCCGCAAGTGGTTAAAGCCAATGGCACGCGTGAAGAGTTTAATCGCGAAAAACTTCGCCTTTCTTTTACGCGCGCCCTGCATAAGCGCCCTGTGCCGACTGAGTATGTAGACCGTGCACTTGATCATATTGTGCAAAAGTTGCTGGGGCGTGGTGAGCGTGAAATCCCTGCACGTGATTTAGGTGAAAGCGTCATGCAAGAACTAAAACTCATGGATAAAGTGGCTTATATTCGTTTTGCTTCGGTATATCGTAGCTTTTCAGATGTAGATGACTTTCATGAAGCGATACGAGATTTATAGCTGTGATTGATAAGCGCGCCCTATAAAAGCAATGGCCTTTACCGCTGACGACCACAATAATATGACACTTGCGCTTCGGTTGGCGGAGCAAGGCTTATATAGCACAATGCCGAATCCGCGGGTTGGCTGTGTCATCGTAAAAAACAATCAAATCATTGGTGAAGGCGCGCATTTAAAAGCGGGCGAACCGCATGCTGAAATTCTCGCCTTGCGTCAATCTGGTGAGGCTGCCAAAGGCGCAACCTTATATGTCACGCTAGAGCCTTGTAGCCATACTGGGCGAACGCCACCATGTGCAGAGGCGCTTGTTAATGCTGGTTTAGCAAGGGTGGTGGTGGCTATGCAAGACCCAAATCCGCAAGTCGCGGGTAGCGGCTTAGCATTATTAAAATCACACCATATTGAAGTGGATTGTGGTTTGATGGAGTCGCAAGCGCGCGACCTTAACCCAGGCTTTATTTCACGCATGACGCGACAAGTGCCTTTTATCCGCAGCAAAATCGCTGCAAGTTTAGATGGCAAAACCGCACTCAATAATGGTTCTAGCCAATGGATTACCAGTGAGCCAGCAAGATTAGATGTACAACATTGGCGTGCGCGTTCGTGCGCGATTCTCACAGGGGTGGGGACGGTATTAGCAGACAACCCTAGCATGACTGTGCGGAATATTGAAGTAAGCTGCCAACCGCTCAAAATCATTGTCGATAGTCAGTTAAGTATTTCAACCAACGCAAAAATTTTACAAAATGGCAATACGATGATTGCGTTTGCAAAACCTAACTCAGAAAAAGAATATGAGTTGTTGTCATCGGGTGCGGAGTTGCTTTGCATTCCGAGTACGGATGGAAAAGTGTGCCTTAAAACGCTTTTTAGCCACCTTGCGAGCCGTGAAATCAATGAGGTTTTGTGTGAGGGTGGCGAGGGCTTAAACGGTGCGCTATTGGCGCAAGGTTTGATTGACGAACTGTTAATGTATTACGCGCCCAAGCTCATGGGTGGCAATGCTAAAAGCATGTTTGCAATGCCAGAGTTTACGCATATGAATCAAGCAATTACACTGGATATTTTGGATATTCGCAAAATTGGTGTGGATATTCGATTGCGCGCAAAGCCTATTGCTCAAAACGTAAGTCCAGACGCATAATGCTGATTGATACCCACTGCCATTTAGATGCACCCGAGTTTGATGCCGATCGCGATGAAGTGGTAAGTCAAGCTAAGGAAACAGGTGTGGAAATGATTGTGATTCCTGCGGTTGAGCCGAATAACTTTCATAAAGTCATTGCGTTATCTAACCAATATTCGAATTGTACCTATGCTTTAGGCATGCACCCAATGTATATCGATAATGCGAGCCCTGGCGATGTTAAACGTTTACATGCATTAATTAAGCAAGAGTTAAAAAACAAAAGTAAACTTGTGGCTGTTGGTGAAATTGGCTTAGACTTTTTTGTAACACAGCAAAATAGAGAAACACAGGAATACTTTTTTGCTGAGCAATTAAAACTAGCAAAAGAATTTAACTTGCCTGTGATTTTGCATGTTAGGCGCGCAGTTGACGATGTATTAAAGCATTTGCGTGCGCATCAAGTCTCTGGAGGTATTGCACATGCGTTTAATGGCAGTAGGCAGCAAGCAGATGCATTTATAGCGCTAGGATTTAAATTGGGATTTGGTGGCGCAATGACGTATTCGCGTTCGCTTAAAATTCGAGAGTTGGCTAAAACCTTGCCACTTGAAGCAATCGTTTTAGAAACGGATGCGCCAGATATTCCGCCTCAATGGTTAGGTAGAAAAGGGCGTAATAGCCCAAACGAGCTATTGAAAATTGCACAAATATTTGCCGAGCTACGCGGGATGGAAGTGTCGCAAATCATTGAAATTACAGGCAAAAATGCAGTCGAAATTTTACCCAATTTAAGCACTTTATGCACACCACTTGAAGCTTTACATTAACAAGTGTAAAAAACCTTGTCAAACCAATGACATACCATAAGTCATTGATTTATATATAAAAAAAATTAGATTAAATTTTAAGCTTTTTAAAAAAAGCCTTATAAATTGACAAGTTACAGATTTAAGACGCATTAATCCACAAAGTTATCCACAGATTTTGTGGATGGAAAAACGGAAAAAATAAAACATTAAATTTTGCAAGCTTTTTATTTAAATTTTTTATACTGTTTTTTAATATAAAGCAAAAAATATAAAACCAATAATTATAAATTAAGGATGCATAAAGTTAAGTTGGTATGAAAGTCGCCCAAAAACATTACCGAACTATTTGGTCAGACGTAGATTGCAAGTTTGTCGATATTATCGACCAAACTAAATTGCCCTTTGCGTTTGAAATTTTGCGCATCCACGATGTGTCGCAAATGGCACACGCCATTAAAACCATGCAAGTACGTGGTGCGCCTTTAATTGGCGTGGCTGCGGCTTATGGCATTGCACTCGCGATGTTAGAAGATGATTCTGATAGCAACTTAGCACTTGCCGCAACGCTTTTAAAAGCCAGTCGCCCCACTGCGGTTAATTTGGAATGGGCTGTAAACCGCATTGTTGCTATCTTGCAGGGCATTGCTTGCAATACACGTAATTTAGCTGCTTGGCGCGAAGCCGCGCAAATAGCAGAAGATGATGTCGCGCAGAATCAAGCGATTGGTCAGCATGGTTTGGCGCTAATTCAACAAAAGTATCAGCAAAAGCAATTCAATATACTCACGCACTGCAATGCGGGATGGCTTGCTACGGTTGATTTCGGCACCGCGCTTGCGCCTCTTTATGCTGCGCATGATGCTGGTATGAATATCCATGTGTGGGTAGATGAAACGCGTCCGCGTAACCAAGGCGCATTTTTAACTGCATGGGAGCTGGCGCAACATGGCGTGCCGCATACGGTGATTACCGATAATGCGGGCGGCCACCTGATGCAACAAGGGTTAGTAGATATGGTGATTGTGGGGGCAGACCGTGTCACTTCAAATGGTGATGTGTGTAACAAAATCGGCACGTATTTAAAAGCGCTGGCGGCGTTTGATAATCAGATTCCATTTTATGCGGCTGTACCGACACCCACGATTGATTGGCAAATTACAGATTACCGAGACATTGAAATTGAAGAGCGCGATGCGAGCGAGGTGGCGAATATTCAAGGTTTAAATGGCGACGGTCGCTTGCAAATCGTGCGCGTGATTCCGTTAGAATCTAAAGCCGCTAACCCCGCGTTTGATGTGACACCCGCCAGACTGGTGACAGGCATGATCACCGAAAAAGGCGTGTTTTCACCACAAGATTTACATGCGAGCAAATAAATGTTCTCTGAAAGCCATAGGATACTGCCTCGGAGATCACTCAAGTTGATAGCATGCAAATGAAAGGTAAAAATGAAGCATTTATCTGAGCCATTGTTGCGTGAGAAATTACTTAACATTTGCCAGCAACTCAGCACGATGGGCCTGAACAAAGGCACATCGGGCAATGCCAGCGTGCGCCTAAACAAAAATGGCGAAGATGGATTTCTCGTCACGCCTTCAGGTATGCCAGTAGAAGACATGACGCCAGCCAGTATGGTCGACATGCAATTTGATGGTAGCTTTGTATTGCAGAAACAATCAAACGCCAAAAAACCTTCGTCTGAATGGCGGTTTCATCGTGACATTCTGCAAAACCGCGCCGATATAAACGCTATTGTGCACACGCATAGCATTTTCGCCACTACCTTGGCCTGCTTACACAAAGATATTCCACCGTTTCATTATATGATTGCAGTGGTGGGCGGCGACAACATACGCTGCGCGCCTTACGCCTTGTTTGGCTCGCAAGCCTTGTCAGACCAAGCCTTAACCGCATTAATCGATCGCAAAGCCTGCCTACTTGCGAATCACGGCATGATTGCTTTGGGTAAAGATTTAGACGATGCGTTAGCGGTGACGATAGAAGTAGAGAACTTGTGTGAGCAGTATTGGCGGATATTACAGATTAATCCTAACCCGCCATCGTTAACTGAAGCCGAAATGCGCGAGGTTTTTCAGCAGTTTAAGGGGTATGGAAAGTGGTCACAACCGACATAAATTAGGGGAAGTTTTCTACCAAAGTTTTTTTAAATAGCCCAATAAAAAGGGTTATTAAGTTAATTAATCAAATACGGAAGCTTTTGCTCTTATTCCGAGTTGTAAAGCCTAAGAACAATAACCCAATTCCAAGCAATGCGTAAGTGTCTGTTTCTGGTACAGGCGTTAAAACCTGACCAGTATAATTCAGGGCCAAATTCGAATTGATTCTAAGAGAGCCAAATGTGCTTGGTCCACTCATGTTCTCCCTTTCATCAAATTGGCGAAAATCGACAGCGAGGCTAATTAACTCGTTAAAAGTAGGACCGTACTCTATTTCTAGTATATCAAACCAACCACCTAACATGTTATTTCCGCGACCATTACCACTAAAATCTAGTCCAGGACGCGTTGGCGAATTAAATGGATATCTAGTTGCGTTGTTGTAAAAGCCAACTTGTAAAGGATTGCCATTATTTGTGTTAGTTAATGGGTCATAAGTAGGGGCTACAAAATTAAATGACCATCCTTTACCATCGAGAAAGCTTATAAAGGCTCCATAGTTAAAATCATTGGTGGATATGTTGAAAATCCCTTCATTCCCATGTGTCCAGGTAACCTCGTTTGCACCTATTCCACCACCAACCCAACTGCCTTCATCCGCATTTAAATAGACATGACCAAAAGTTGCCAATTGTGCAGACACAGGTTGAATAAATAGGAGGCATAGTGTAGAAGATATACCTAGGATCAATTTTTTCATATTGGTTTTCCTTTGATTGATTTCAATAGCGACGGAACAACTTAACATACCTATAAAATATAACAAATATATGACAAGAGTGTAAATATTATTTTAAGTTGACTTGGGATTAGAAATTTAATTTGCTATGGTTATGTTAAGTCTTATTTGCTAATGTGAAACATCCTCAACATGTAAGCCAGTATTCTGTCTTACATATAGCTCATCCCACAAGTGTTCGGCGCGTTTATCGCGCGTCATTATGCTAAACAAAATCACCATTATAAAACCGAGTGGAATCGAAATAATGCCTGGGTTTTTTAGTCGTAAAAGTGGTTTTTCTAGCCCCATAATACTTGTAGTTTGGCCTTGATATTTAATTAAATCTTCATTGGCTTTGCTCACTGATTTCTCTAATTGTGCGATTTGTTTATTAATGCCTTTAACCGCTTCTTGACTGCGTATGCGCATCAGCAACTCGCGATGTTCTGCAATTTTCTGCGGTGCGCTTTGCATTACGCAATTGGCATCAGCCAGCACTTTTAGCGGGTACGTCATATTGGGTGAAACTAATACCAATAAAATCGCGCTGCCCGCGCCAATCAGCATGCCCACAACCACACCTATGGTGTTACATTTGCGCCAATAAAGCGTCAAGAATATTGCGGGTAAATTGCTGCTGGCAGCCACGGCAAACGCCATGCCGACCAAGTGCGCCACATTTTGGCCTTTGGCCAGCATGCCAATGATAATCGCCACGATTCCCACGCCGATTGATGCGATGCGCGCGGCTTTCATTTGTTGCGCTTGTGTTGCGTTACCGTCTTTAATCACGTTCACATACAAATCGTGTGCAATTGCTGATGCAGATGCCAACACCAAACCTGCAACTACTGCGACAATGGTCGCAAATGCCACTGCCGCTACAAATGCCAGCATAAAATTGCCCATGAGCGAGCCTTGTCCACCGCCTAAGTACTGCGCCAGCAAAGGCGCAGCCATGTTGCCACCTTTATCAATACCGCCGATAGTTTCTGGCCCCACATGCATCGCCGCACCAAAGCCTAAAAAGAGTGTGAGTACATAAAAGCCACCAATAATTGCCATCGCCCACACCACACTTTTGCGCGCTTCTTGCGCGTTTGGTACAGTAAAAAAGCGCATTAAAATGTGCGGCAAACCTGCCGTTCCAAACACCAGCGCCATGCCTAAGCTAATTTGGTCGATGGGGTCTTTTAAAAATAAACCGGGTTCTAAGAAGCGCTGGCCGAGTTCCTGCGGGCTCATACTGCTTGCTGCATCCCCCAACAATTTAGCGACTTGCGCTTGCACTTTTGCGTCGTAAACTACCGCTTGCAAAAACGCTGGTAGGCTAAAGCCATAAGGCAGCCAAACCAAAGTTACCAACACTAATGAGGCAATCACCAACAACACCGCTTTCACAATTTGCACATAAGTGGTGGCGACCATACCGCCAAAAACCACGTAGGCCAGCATCAGCGTGCCAACAGCAATCACACTTACTTCGTAATCAATACCAATCAGCGTTTTCACCAACACACCGCCGCCCACCATTTGTGCGGTGAGGTAAAAAATGCTGACAGTGATGGTAGAAAGTGCGGCTATCATACGCGCCTTTTTTGGGTCATTACGAAACGCTAATATATCACCCAGCGTATATTTACCAATGTTTCGGCAGGGCTCGGCAATCACCAACAACACCGCGATGTAACCCATAAGAAAGCCCACCGAATACATAAAGCCATCGTAGCCATACAGCGAGATTAGCCCCGCAATACCTAAGAAAGAAGCGGCAGATAAATAATCGCCTGCAATCGCCCAGCCGTTTTGTAAGCCGCTTATGCTGTTACCCGCTGCATAAAAGTCGGCTGTGGATTTCACCCGTTTACTCGCCCAATAAGTGATATACATGGTCGCCGCAATAATGCTGCTAAATACTATGAACGTAAGCCAACGATATTCGGTAGAAACTGCCCCAGATGATGCCGTGGAAGCCAATATTGGTGAAGTCTGCAGGCCGATTAAAAATGCTAGCGTTTTTTTCATAGCACGCATTTAATATTGTGTGCGTCTTGTACCAAAGCTTTGGCGCGGGCATCAAACTCTTTATTCGCGCGTTTGGCGTAAATGATTGCAATCACCCAAGCGACAATAAATTGTGATAGCGCAAAAATTAAACCTAAATTAATCACGCCCCAAATTTTGATTTTTAAAATATCTTGAAAATAAGCTGTGGCAATGGGCAGGCAAAAGAAATAAACCAATGCAAACAACATCATGCACCATAAGAATTTATTTTTGTCGCGGTGAAGTTTTTTAAATCTTGGGTCTGCTTCTACTGCTTCCCAGTGAATCTTTGATTTTTGCAAGATTTTTCTCCCCAGACTCAAGATTATTTTTTAGTTTTTACGCATGATTTTAATGGTGATTGTACTGGCTTTACGGTAAAATTTCTTCCCGTCTGCAACAAATCTTATAAAGCCTTTTCATGACCAAATATGTATTCGTAACCGGCGGTGTTGTTTCCTCTCTTGGTAAAGGCATTGCGGCGGCCTCGCTTGGCGCTATTCTTGAATCGCGTGGCATTAAAGTGACTATGCTCAAGCTCGATCCGTATATTAACGTTGACCCTGGCACCATGTCGCCTTTTCAGCATGGCGAAGTTTTTGTGACCGATGACGGCGCAGAAACCGATTTGGATTTAGGCCATTACGAGCGCTTTATCTCGAGCCGCATGGGCAAGCGCAACAACTTTACCACCGGCCAAATTTACGAAAGTGTGATTAAAAAAGAGCGCCGTGGTGAATATTTAGGTAAAACTGTGCAGGTAATTCCGCATATTACTGATGAAATTAAAGCCCACATCAAGCGTGGTGCAGAAGGCGCAGATGTAGCGATTGTAGAAGTGGGCGGCACGGTGGGTGATATTGAATCGTTACCTTTTTTAGAAGCGATTCGCCAAATGGGTTTTGAAGAAGGTAAAAATAATGCCTGTTATGTGCATTTAACTTTACTGCCATGGATTCCAACCGCAGGCGAGCTTAAAACTAAGCCAACCCAACATAGTGTGAAAGAATTGCGTGAGATTGGGATTCAGCCAGATATATTGCTTTGCCGTGCAGAGCGCGATATTCCAGAAGACGAAAAGCGTAAAATTGCTCTATTTACCAATGTAGCATTTGAGGCTGTCATTAGCGCGATTGACAGTGATTCCATATATAAAATCCCAGGCTTATTGCACGACCAAATGATGGATGAGATTGTGTGCCATAAACTCCATATTTTGGCAAAAGCGGCTGATTTATCAAGCTGGAAATATATTACAGAGCGCCTAGCTAACCCAAAACATACGGTTGATATTGCCTTTGTAGGTAAATATGTCGATTTAGCAGATTCCTATAAATCGCTTACTGAAGCCTTAATCCATGCGGGCATTCACACCGAATCTAAAGTCAAAATCCACTACATGGATAGTGAAGAGATTGAAAAATCTGGCACAGATGGCCTAAAAAACATGGATGCAATTTTGATTCCAGGTGGTTTTGGTGTGCGTGGCACAGAAGGCAAGATTGCTGCAATTCAATATGCACGAACTCACAAAATTCCATACTTAGGCATTTGTTTGGGTATGCAGCTCGCGGTAATTGAGTTTGCACGCAATGTAGCAGGCTTAACTGGCGCAAACAGCACAGAATTTAACGCAGAAGCGCCGCATAAGCTTATTGGTTTAATTGAAGAGTGGCAAGACGCTAGTGGCAAAATCGAAAAACGCGATGAAAGCTCTGACCTAGGTGGCACCATGCGTTTAGGTGCTCAGGCTTGCCCAATTGTACCAAATACACTGGCTGCAAGTATTTATGGCGCGCAAGTGAATGAGCGCCATCGCCATCGTTATGAAGTGAATAACCATTACGTAGAACAACTAAAAAAGGCGGGTCTAGTCGTTTCAGCACGCACAAGCGGTGAAGATTTATGCGAAATTATCGAGTTGCCAAAAGCAACACATCCTTGGTTTGTGGCGGTGCAATTTCACCCTGAGTTTACTTCTAACCCGCGCTCTGGCCACCCTTTATTTAAAGCTTATGTAGAAGCGGCGCTTGAAAATAAAAAACAAAAAGGCATTAAATAATGAAATTATGCAATTTTGAAGCTGGCCTTGAGCACCCACTATTTTTAATCGCAGGACCTTGCGTGATTGAATCACGTGAATTTGCGATTGAAACCGCAGGCCAATTAAAAGAAATTGCCGCACGCGTTGGGATTCCGTTTATCTACAAATCGTCTTACGATAAAGCGAACCGTAGCTCGACCAAAACTTTTCGCGGTTTTGGCTTAGAAGAGGGCTTAAAGATTTTAGATGAAGTCAAAAGCCAAATTGGCGTGCCCGTGTTGACCGATGTGCATACCGAAGAGCAAGTGCCATACGTCGCCGCGGTGGTGGATGTGTTACAAACGCCAGCTTTTTTGTGTCGCCAAACAGATTTTATTACCGCGGTTGCGACTTGCGGTAAACCAGTGAATATCAAAAAAGGTCAGTTTTTGGCGCCACACGATATGTTGCAAGTGGTGAATAAAGCAAAACAAGCCAATGGCGGAGCAGATACAATTATGGTGTGTGAGCGCGGTGCGAGTTTTGGTTACAATACATTGGTTTCAGACATGCGTGGTTTAGCGATTATGCGCGAAACCAACTGCCCAGTGGTATTTGATGCGACGCACTCTGTGCAGCAACCTGGAGGTCAGGGCGATAAAAGTGGTGGTCAGCGTGAGCATGTGCCTGTATTGGCGCGCGCAGCGGTAGCAAGTGGGATTGCAGGGGTGTTTATGGAAACACATCCAGACCCTTCAAGGGCGCTATCAGATGGCCCCAATGCATGGCCTTTGCATAAGATGGAAGATTTGTTACATTTGTTAGTAGATTTAGATCGTTTAGTTAAAAAAGCGGGCTTTGCAGAGCAAAGTTTATAAGCAGAATTTTTGTAAATTAAGGACTTAACATGAGCGCAATTGTAGATATTATTAGTCGTGAAATTTTAGACTCACGTGGCAACCCAACCGTTGAGTGTGACGTGTTGCTAGAAAGCGGAGTGATTGGCCGTGCGGCTGTGCCTTCTGGCGCATCCACAGGTGCTAAAGAAGCCATGGAATTGCGTGACGGTGATAGCGGTCGTTATTTAGGTAAAGGCGTGTTAAAAGCAGTAGAAAATATTAATACGGAAATCACCGAGGCCATTATTGGATTAGATGCAGAAGAACAAAGCTTTATTGATAAAACACTCATTGAGTTAGATGGCACTGAGAACAAAGACCGCTTAGGTGCAAATGCGATTTTAGCCGTATCGATGGCCTGTGCACGCGCAGCAGCAGAAGAGAGTGGTTTGCCGCTTTACCGCTATTTAGGCGGCTCTGGCGCGATGCAATTGCCAACACCTATGATGAACATTATCAACGGTGGCGCGCACGCAGACAACTCAGTCGATATTCAAGAATTCATGATTATTCCAGCTGGTTTGCCAAGTTTCCGTGAGGCATTGCGTTGTGGTGCAGAGATTTTTCATCAACTGAAAAAAACACTGCACAAAAAAGGTTTAGCTACTACCGTTGGAGATGAAGGTGGTTTTGCCCCTAACTTGCCTAGCAACGAAGCCGCATTGCAATTGATTATGGAGTCAATCTCTGCCGCAGGTTACGAGCCAGGTAAAGATGTGTACTTGGGTTTAGATTGCGCAAGTACAGAGTTTCATAAAGATGGTAAATATCATTTGGCATCTGAAAACTTGTCATTGACCTCAGCGCAATTTACAGATTATTTAGCAACTTGGTGTGATAAATATCCAATTATTTCTATTGAAGATGGCATGGATGAATTCGATTGGGATGGCTGGGATATTTTAACTAAACGCTTAGGCAAAACCACGCAACTAGTGGGTGATGATTTGTTTGTGACCAACGCTAAAATCTTACGTGAAGGTATTAAACGTGGCGTGGCGAACTCTTGCTTGATCAAAGTCAACCAAATCGGCACCTTGACTGAGACTTTCCAAACCATCGAGATGGCGAAACGCGCGGGTTACACCGCTGTGGTGTCGCATCGCTCTGGTGAAACTGAAGATACCACCATTGCGGATATTTCTGTGGCAACCAATGCATTGCAAATTAAAACAGGTTCACTCTGCCGTAGTGAGCGCGTGGCAAAATACAACCAATTATTACGTATTGAAGAAGAATTGGGCGATGCAACCAGTTACGCTGGTATTGATGCGTTTTACAATATTAGACGTTAAACATTAAGCGGTGAAAGCATTAACCCTTATTTTTGTGATATTAATTGCCTTGCTGCAGTATCCGCTGTGGCTTGGCAAGGGTAGCTGGTTAAGGGTGTGGAATGTCAGTCAGCAGATTGGTGATCAAAAAACCAAGAATACAGACTTAAAACAGCGTAACGAAACCGTGCGTGCAGAAGTGCGCGATTTAAAACAAGGAACTGCTGCCATTGAAGAGCGCGCGCGGAGTGAGTTGGGTATGATCAAGCAAGATGAAGTGTTTTATCAAGTCATCGATCAAGCGTTACCGACAGTGCCAGCAAACCAATTACCTGTACAATTAAAAACAGATAAAACGCTTGATGTAAACCCAAGCCCACCGTAAATGGGGATGGATAAAAGCATGAAAAGTTGAAAATTTAACTAATTTGAAAGTACCATTCAGAGTTTAACTTTCTATGCTGTATGGTAAGTCATTGAGTTCAATCGCAGTATTATTCCAAAACAAATTACCCGCAATTGCAGATTCGATACGTAATTCAACAAGTGCATTAAATTTATTTTGAGCGTTATTAGCGACACGCACAATTTGGCCTATTTCGCTTTGGGTTGCGTCTGATATCTTGTCGCCTGCTTTTGGCATCTCAGGATTTGATTTTTCTATTAAAGCAATTTCGACCAAATAAGTGCGGCGTTTCACACTGCCTAAATAGTGCGTACGCGCCACAATTTCTTGACCTGTATAACAGCCTTTTTTAAAGTTGATGCCATTTAATAAATCTAAATTGAGCATTTGTGGCACAAATTGCTCTTGTGTTGCGGGCTGCACATCAGGAATGCCCGCTTGGATATCTAGCAAATCCCAGTAGGTTTGTTCTGCTAGCTGGCAATGCTCTTTTAAAGTATTTTCAATCTTACTTGAATTTGCTTTCTCGGTAATAATTTCAAAGCGTGTGTGACCTGCAATACTAGGCAACTTAAGTATGATTAAGTTGGCAAAAGTCACGAATTCATAATTGTTTTTAGGGAGCTCAATATCCAGAGAGAATTTAGCAAGGCTGGAAGCCAATATAGATGAGGCTTCTGGGCCATCGATTCCGATGATGGTGTAAATATCAGAAATATCTTTGATTTCTACCTTGCTTCGCATCACATACATTTTTAATCGCTTCATGATGGGCTCAAGTAATGCGCGATTAAACTGCAAATAAAAGCGATCGTTTTGATAAAACGCCAAAAATAGCGCCAGCATGCGGCCTTTTGGGTTGCAATAAGCCGTTAAGTGCGCCTGGTTCGACACAATGAGTTGTTTGGCGTCATTCGTCACTTGGCCTTGCAAAAAAGTGAGTGTATCAGTGCCGCTCAATTCTAATAAGCCTAATTGCGACAAGTTGCAAATGATGTTTGGGTTTGTTGTCATATATGTTGCTACCTAAGTTTTGACTATAATGCCATATGCGGCCAAGTTTATCTCACTCTATCTCGATTAAGTTGAAGCCTTCAAAGCTATTATTGGGGCTTACTGTCAGCGTTTCAATCGTCGCATGTTTTATTTTATTGTATTTACCCATTCTATTTTTGATTAAATTGCTAGCGATTACGATTATTGTAACAACGAGTATTTATTATAGTTTACGGGATGCATTGTTGGTTTTACCTTGGTCATGGCGACACATACAAGTTGATAGTAAAGGGCAATTAAAGCATTTAAATCAACGCGGTGAAACATTTACGCCAGCGCTCAATGCGTTTAGCATTGTGCATGCTACATTATGTATTTTAAATTTTAAAAGTGAGCCATTCAAGTGGCCCTTGCCGCCATTAATCTTATTAACGAATGCACAACATGCTGACGAACTAAGGCGGTTAAGAGTTTGGTTGCGTTGGTTTAAACAATATCACCCAGATGCGTCTGATTCATTTGTATTTTAATTGTATTCTTTAAAAGTCTGTTGTAGGGTCGTATAAAGTTTTTGGTATTTTTCTGCTATTGTTATTGCCTTTAAGTTTTTTCTTTAAGGCTGTATAAGGGTGCTTAGGTAAGTAAGCTAATATCAAAAGCACGCCTGCGAGTGATGCTAAAATCGTATCTAACGCGAGCGGCGCCCATTCTCGTCTAGCAGGTTTTTGGGATCTCATCGCATTAAGAATGCTTTGTGCGCCATTGGCGCGCAAATAATTGGCGCCAATTTCTTTGGCGAGAGACTTCATATAAGGCTCGTCAATTTTTGAGATATAACGGTCGTTGACGTTTTCGGCTAGATCATTTTTACGTTTTAAGATACCCGCCGCTTGGATTGGCGCTGCGCCCATCGCTAATTGCATACTTTCGTGTGACCAGTATCCAATATGCTGATTATTTCCATCATATTTAGGGATTGCTGCCCCAGCATCAGTTCCAACACCAACAATTAGCCAGCCATCACCGCTTTGAAAAGTACTTAAATCTCTAGTGTTAAAGGCGTGTAATTTGGGCGCTTCCTCGCCATCACTAAAATACATCACTTGTGTCGGCTCGGTAAAGTTATTCAGTACTTGCGCCGTCGCTAGCATGCTTTCTCTAATGCGACTATCTGCCGTCCAAGCGCTTCGCCAATCAATATGATCAATAGAATCTTGAATTGAAGAAAAATTTGCACACACTTCAATTGGTAAATAAAGCGCTACAACATTGACGCCTGAAAACATGCCTATGCCTACTTTTGTATCGCAAGGCAATGAAGATATCGTCTCTTTGAGCGTTTGTTTTGTAAAAGCTAATCGGCTGACTGTTTTGCCATTAACTTTCAAATCAGCAGCATTCATGCTTTGCGTGATATCTATCACCATGAAATAGCTGTAAATATTATGCTTGAAAGGAACGCTGGGTTTTAAAATTGCTAATATCAGCAACATCAAGCAGGTAGCTAAAAGATAAAAATCTTTATGTAAGGAAAACTTTGCGCTTATTTTTTTTATTCGCGACGTCATTTTGACTCAGGATAATTATGGAATTAATTGGTTATCATGCGCAATTTTGGTAGTGTTTTTTGAGGTGCGGCGTCTAAAAGCGTTTTTATAAAGCTTAAGTGATTGCATCATATCGCGCATAGAGTGCTTGTTGATGTATGCTGATAGCAATAGCAAACCTGCAATAGAGGCAAGTACCCAGTGCAAATCAAATGGCGCAACATCGCGTCTTGCAGGTTTTTGATTTTTCATGGCATCTAAAATAGTATGTACATTATCCCCGTGTACGTACATACCTCCAATTTCTTTAGCCAATGATTTTAAGTACTCGCTATTTAGTTTTGAAATAAAGCGGTCGTTTGCTCCGTTAGCAACGCTGTTGTCGCGCATGCCGATATTAGATTCAGAAATTTGCGCGATACCTGGTTGTATTGCAAAACTCTCATTAGACCAGTAACCTATCAGTTGATTTTTATCGCTCAACTTAGGAATAGCAGCGCCTTTTTCTGAGCCGATACCAACAAATAGCCAACCATCACCACCTTGAAAGTCTTTTAAGTCTTTAGTATTGAAAATATGGAGTTTGGGAGATTCTTCGCCATCAGTAAGAATAACCATTTGTGCAGGCTCGGGAAAGCCGCGTATGGTTCTGGCGGCGCTATAAAGACTTTCTCTTACGCGGCTATTTCCAGACCATCCCATGCGCCAATCAAAATGGTCAACAGTGTCATTTAAAGCAGCAAAGTTAGCGCATACCTCAATCGGATGATATAGTGCAGCAATACTTACGCCAGCAAATAAGCCAATGCTAACTTTAGTGCCGCAAGGCAAAGAAGAAAGAATCTCATGCATGAGTTTTTGAGTATGTTCAAGACGCGTCACTTCTTTACCATTTTGGGTGATGTCTTTGACATTCATACTTTGTGAAATATCAGCCACCAATAGGTAAGTATAAATATTGTGCTTAACGGGAACTTTGGGGTGGAAAAGCGCAATAATCAATGCGAGCAACGCACCCGATAAAAGTGCTGTATCGCGACTTGCTTTGATAAAGTTAAAAAGTTTGTTCAATTAGGGCAACCCAACAGGAATGTTACCCATGATTAAGCCAGGGGAGTCAGACTCACCAACACCAGGCGTAGGTGTTTCTGGCAGCAATGAAATAACACGGTCTAAGTTTCTACGTGTGCCCCAATGTCTATTGTCCATTTTGAGTGATTGCTTGTAAGCGCCATGCGCTTGGGTTAATAAATACTCAACCTCATCACGAATTTTTGAGTCATTACCGCCGCTGACTTGTAAACTTTTAATAAAGAACATGTTACCTATATTATGCTGAACGGCAGCTCGCTGCGCAGGCGTGCCTTTTTGACTTAATTGGGAGAATAAAAGTGTTGCTTCCTTAAAACGTTCATTTTTAGCAAGCCAGTATGCAGTAGAGTATCTTGCTTCAAAACTTTGTTTATCTGTTTGAGGCGTTTTACCTGTAGATACTGCAAGGTTAAATGCGTTAATTTGGCGAATGCGATTGAGTGTGTAAGCGATACCCACTGCAGATGCGACTGCAAGCACGATGAGGATGATGGTTAATTTTTTGACTGACACTAGTCTTAAGCCGAACGCCATGTTTTTACCTCCAAATATTTAATGCTTAACAACAATCCTATCATTAGCGCAGCAATGATATAGCAAAGTGTTGTAAAGTCTTTGCCAGGAATTTTTTCCATATACTTGATAGGTTTTTTTTCTTTTTGGTTAATGTCTGCAATAGCGGCAGCAAGTGATTTAGGGTCTTCTGCCTCATATGCTTTGAAAGGGGTACGTAATGTTTGAAAGTATTCGTACAATTCGATTTCTACAGGCAATGGTGAATCATCTGCACGCACATAGTTGTCGTTAAAAATACTTATACCACCTGGTTGCCTAAGTACAATCCAATAAAGCGCTACATTGTATCTTTGCAACCACTCACGCAATTTTTGTTGAGCATCACCACCCATACGCCCTGCACCATCAGAGAGTAAAATTATCGCTCGCGAACCAGAATCAGGTACTTTTTCAAATAAGCTTACAGCGCTGGTTAAGCCACCGCCAATATTGGTTTGAAAAAGTGAGTTGCCTGCTGTGGCACGTATTGCGGCCAGGACAGCTTCTTTACTTTCGGTAAGCGGCAATACGTACATGGCTGAATTACTAAACGTGATAATGCCGATCATGTCGTTTTTACGAACATTGACAAACTCTGTCATCAAGCGACTAGCCGCAACGGATTTTGTTTCGCCTACTTGCCCATTTGCACCCCCCCCAGAAAATGGGTCATCCATACTTGCGCTTCGGTCTAACACAATGGCGATTTGCGCACCAATACCAATACGTTCAACAGATTGCTCTAAGCTATGTGGATTTGATAAACCAAGAATGATAGAAAACAAACCAATCGAAGCTAATACTTTTAGCAATATGCCAATTAGATTTGAAAGTGGGTCTTTAGGTAACATACTTAGCCAAGAGTATGCTCGGCTGTGCGAGCGCTCTAGCAAGATAGGCAGCAAAGCCAGCGGTAATAGCCATAATACATTGGGGTGAGTAAATCCCATTTAAGCCCCCATATTTGGCTTAAAACCACGTTCACAATCACGTAGTTTGCGACATAGTGATAATAACCATTCTTTTGTTACAGTTGAATTCCCTGACTCAAAAAATACTTCACGTGAAAAATTAAAAAAAGTTTCTAGCTCATTTTTCATGGGAGTAAATGCAGGTTTTGATTTAAGGAAGTCATCTATAGTGTGACTAAAAACGCTAGCACCAGCAGTCATGTTAATTGATTGATGCAGCCGTGATACTGCTTGTTTTAAGCTAGCTGTATCACTAGGCATTTTACGAATATCACGATATGCTTTAGCAAAAGGCGCACCCATTTTTGGTAGCCAAGCATGTACACCCAAAATATATAATAAGCCAAATAGTGATAATGCAAGCGCACCTATCAATATACGCAAGTAAAGCATTTCTTTACCGCTGTCTAGTTGAAGAGGTGGTATAAACGGACTCATTTCATCTTTCAATACTACCTGACCATAAACAGAAAGAGGAGAGACGCGGAAGTTGAATGATGGAATTCTGTATTCAACCACATCTTTATTTGTTGTGTTGCGAATCTTAACAACTTCGCCACGCAATATGGCAGGTTTGGCTGTGCGGCTTGTCGTAAATACCTGATAACTCAAGTCAATTTCGTGGCTTACGCTATTGCTATGCTCTTTTGATTCTGTATTAATTTTAATAAGCTCAATACCAGAAACTTGACCTCTCCACCGATGTTCGTAACCCACAATAGGCAAAGACTCTTTAATCAACTCGTAAGGCTTTTTGATTTCTAAAATCACAGATCTATTTAAGATATCTCCCACAACATAACCAGCATCGCGTGTCGGGTTCACTTCTTTTACGCTTATATATTTTTCGTCAATTGATGGTAAGGGTTTTTCTGCAAAGGAGTTTGTCGCATTTAGTAGCAAGCAAAAAGTAGCACATATAAAAGCAAAAGCGCTAGATAGCTTGTAAGTAAAATCATTTGACTTTGGTTGCATAAGTATACTCATTGGTTAGGCGGCTACATATTGGTGAAAATACTCTGTTAAATCATCAGCATCGAAGCTGTTTTCAACAAAAAATGGTTGCATGTCAAATTGCAAAAATAAGTCCTCAATACGCTTACGTCGATCTGCAAAACTTTGCATAATTCGTTCACGATAATCTTTGCGCATCAATAGTGTGCGTTTAATGCCTGTTTCTGGGTCAGCGACATTTGCAATACCAAACTCAGGTAAATCTTTATATTCTGCGGTATCCCATAACACGACAGGGATAATATGATGGCGCAACATTAATATGAGCGCTTCTTCTAAATCTTCTATCGGCATATGAAAGTCAGATACCAGAAAAATCAAGGAGCGCTCACGTGGCAATATGCGCACTGTATCAATAAGCGCAGTGCTTGCTACAGGAGGTGGCTGGTATGATTTAAGTTTTTCTGCCATCTCAATAGCGGCATGCGGCCTAGCAGATAAGGTACAAAGCCAATCCTCGCGCACTTCATCATCAAATCCAATAAAGCCGATAGGGTCGCCATTGTGCGCGGCAGATTGTGCAACAGACTGAGTGATATTGGCGGCTACATTTATTTTACGTTGCTGGCTACCATAGTTCATTGAGCCGGACATATCGCACAAAACAAATACTGGTGTCACACTTTTTTGGTTAAATATACGCACATACACTTGCTCTAGGGGGTCGCGTATCGTTTGACGTATATCAATGCGGCGCGGATCAGGATAAGAAAGTAGCGTGGTATGACCACGAAACTCCATCCCCATGCCACGCTGGTTGCTTTTGTGCCGACCAGGACGTCTTGCACGAGAACGCCATGCGATGTGGTAGCTAAACTCTTTTATGTAATCTTGCATACGCTAGAAATAAGGAATGAGTATTAACTGTGTTTTAAGGCGCTGCAATAACATTGACTATGCCACTTAACATTTCGCGTGCAATTTCAGTGCGGCGCATTTCATACACAGGACTAAATACAACACGGTGAGCAATGGTTTCGTGGAAAACAGCATGAATATCATCAGGCAATACGGCGTCTCGGTTATTTAGCCAAGCGTTAACACGTGCAGCGCGCAACAACATTGCCATTCCGCGAGGGCTGGCGCCAGAAAGCACCAATCTATTCATATCTACCCCTGACACTTTAATACCATAATCAGTTGGAGATTTAGTCGCTTTCCATAAATCTAGGGCATATTTACGTAATGTTGGGCTAGCTGAAATACTATCTTGTAGCAACGCACCAAATGCATTAAGTTTATCAAACTGTAATATATCTTTTGGCACATTTTCTACTAGTGCGTCCACGTTATGAAAGCGTGTATCAAATATGAGTGATTCCATAATGGCGGCATCTGCAGGCACCACAATAGGGATTTCCATCATAAAGCGATCGCGTGCGGCAGATGGAATATCAAAGGTTTCCTCTTTTTCAACTTGGTTGCGGTCTGCAAATACCAGCATGTGCGGGAAGTAGTGCTCTTTATTAAATGCTGTCAGTGAGCGTTCTGCCATCACGCGTAACAGTAACGAGTGCACTTGTGGACGGGCGCGGTTAATTTCATTAAAGAAGAATACACTTAAATTTTCACCAGACATTAAGAGTGGGCCAGGACTCACATGTGGTTTGCCATCTTCACCTAAATAGGTGTGATACACCAAATCATTAGGCATTAAATCAATCGTACCTTCAATGCGCTGGTAGCCACCACCGATGCCGCGCGTAAAAGCGCGTAAAAGCGTCGTTTTACCAACCCCCACGTCACCCTCTAGCAACACATGGCCACGTGCAAAAATAGCTGTGGTGATTAAACGAATCGGGCTTTGCTGACCAACCACGACTTTGTTCACTTCGGTTTCTAAATTTAGCGCATGTTGACGCCAGTCGGCCAATTGACGGTCGCTCATAGAGTTTTCCTAAAAATTAAAAAGGTTAATTTGTGTACTAATTGAATATTATCATAAATGAATTTTTTGGATGTGTATACAGGTTTGTATACCATAATTTTATTTTGTATCTAAAATTAATGCTTCCGCTAAACGCATTTTCCAGCGAAAATAGCATTTATATTAAAGTTAAAGAATGATGCGAATGGAAAAACAAAATAGTTTCACAAAAGAAGAGCTATTAAAATGTGGTAGGGGCGAGATGTTTGGTGAAGGAAACGCACAATTACCGCTGCCACCAATGTTAATGTTTGACCGCATTGTAAAAATCACAGAAGGTGATGGCAAATATGGTCAAGGTCAAATTATTGCAGAGCTAGACATTAAACCAGACTTATGGTTTTTTGATTGTCATTTTACGGGCGACCCGGTTATGCCAGGTTGTTTGGGCTTAGATGCTATGTGGCAATTGGTTGGTTTTTATTTAGGATGGATGGGCGGTCCTGGCCGTGGTCGTGCCTTGGGTGCTGGTGAAGTTAAGTTTAGCGGACAAGTTTTGCCAACTGCTAAAATGGCGTCTTATACCATAGATTTAAAACGTGTCATTATGCGTAAATTGGTAATGGGGATTGCCGATGCAACAATGACGCTAGATGGGCGCGAGATTTATGTTGCCAATGATTTGCGCGTGGGCTTATTTACGCGTACAGATAATTTTTAATTGATTAAATCTAAATAACTTTATAGATACACAAAAGAATAAAATTTAGGGAGAGCACGAAAATGCGTCGTGTTGTGATTACTGGGTTAGGTATTGTTTCAAGTCTTGGTAATAATAAGACTGAGGTCAAAGATAGTTTATATGCTGGCCGCTCTGGCATTACGTATCAGCCAGAATACGCTGAGCGTGGATTACGCTCACATGTAGCAGGGTCGATTAAAAATCTAAATATCGAAGAATTAATCGACCGCAAGTTATTGCGTTTTATGGCAAAAGGCCATGCCTATGCATGGATTGCCATGCAAGAAGCGATTTCTGATGCGCAGTTGGGTGAAGACATGGTTTCAAATGTACGTACTGGTTTAATTGTGGGTGCGGGTGGCACTTCAACCGAGTCTATGCTGGAAGGTACTAACACCCTCGCCGAAAAGGGCATACGCCGTGTAGGCCCTTATATGGTGACTAAAACGATGAGCAGTGGTATAGCGGCATGTTTAGCCACGGGCGCTAAAATCAAAGGGGTTAATTACGGTATTAGCTCTGCCTGTTCAACCAGTGCTCATTGCATAGGCGCGGGGGTTGAGCAAATTCAGCTCGGCAAGCAAGATATTGTATTTGCTGGTGGCGGTGAAGAAGAACATTGGACCATGAGCTATTTATTTGATGCCATGGGTGCGTTAAGTAGCAAATATAACGAAACACCCGAAAAAGCATCACGTACATATGATGCGAATCGTGATGGTTTTGTGATTTCTGGCGGTGGCGGTATTGTGGTGTTAGAAGAGTATGAGCATGCCAAAGCACGCGGTGCGAAAATCTATGCTGAAGTGGTTGGTTATGGTGCGACATCTGATGGGTATGACATGGTGGCGCCAAGCGGTGAGGGCGCAGAACGTTGTATGAAGCTTGCGCTGGAAGGTATAGAACATGTGGATTACATCAATACGCACGGCACATCTACGCCTGTAGGTGATACTAAAGAGTTAGAAGCAATTAAAAATGTATTTGTGGGTGGTGCTTATGGCAAATTGCCAGCTATTGCTTCAACAAAATCACTTAGCGGCCATGCTTTAGGCGCAGCGGGTGTGAACGAGGCGATTTATACCTTGATTATGATGGAAAATAATTTCATCGCTGCCTCTGCCAATATTGAGACCTTAGACCCTGCTGCAGCTGGTTTGCCAATTACCACTAAGCGTATTGATAATGTAAAAATAACCACGGCATTATCAAACAGTTTTGGGTTTGGTGGAACGAATGCCACATTAACGCTATCAACCAAAAAACTATAAGGCGCGTTAATTTAAGTGCGTCACTATAAAATTTGGAGCGTGATATGAAGTTTTTTTTAACTATTCTGTTTGCATTATTTCTCAACGGATGCGCGATATTAGGTGGTGACCGCACAGTCAATGTGACGGGCGTCCAAATCGCACAAAAGCTTAACGAGAAATTAGCACAACCCATCTCTCTTCTTAAAGTGTTCGATGTGAATTTGTCTAATTCTGTGGTCACTTTTGATAAAACTACGGGACGCATGATAACCACCTTGGATAGCCAAGTTTCCAATGAACTATTTAATCAATCACTGGTTGGAAAATTAGGCATTTCTGGCAAATTGCGCTTTGATGCGGCAACTAGCAGCGTAGTGCTGGATGAACCAAAAGTGGAAAACATTAATATTGCTGGTGCAAGCGGAAAATATAATGATTTGCTTAATGCCATGGCAAAAACTGTGGGCGGGGAAATGCTGACTGGTTTAACGCTTTACCAAGTAAAACCAGAAGATTTGAAATTTGGCGGCACCAGCTATAGCCCTAAAGACATGGTGGTGACTGATAATGGCTTGCAACTCACTTTAACCCCCACCAAATAAATAAGCCAGTACTTGGCTTGTCCCTGGAATATGCACGCTAAAGCGTATTATTTACGCGCCAAAATAGAAGCTCAGCGAGCCAATATCCATGTGGGCTACAGGACATCGTTTTAAATCAATAATGCTGCCGCAACGTTGCGGCCTTCACTCATTAAATAGTTATAGGTTCTGCATGCGGCAGCGGTGGTCATACACTCTAGCGGAATACCCTTTGCGGTCATGTTTTTAAAAATTTTTGAGTGCAAAAACAGATGTTTTTCGCCCGTACCTAATAAAACCACTTCAGGTTTTAGTTCTATAATCTGCGTAAAATCAACCTCTGCTAAACTGGCAAAATCAATTGCTTGCCAATCTAAAATAAGCTTATCGGCCATTACAATTAAATTAGACATATGGCGCACTTTGTTGATTTCTATGTATTCTGCGCTATAACCTGTAATGAGATATTGATTTTCAGCGGTCGTTAAATGGAGTTTCATATTGCTTCGCTTGCAGGCTTTCATTGAGTGAAAGGCTCATTCTAATGTAAACTAATGGCTTTACAAACTGTGCCTTAAAAGAGAATAACACAGCCCATGTCACCATTATTAAAATCAAATAAACTTGCTAACGTTTGTTATGACATTCGTGGCCCCGTGTTGCAGCGCGCTCGTCAAATGGAAGATGAAGGCCAGCGCATTATTAAGCTCAACATTGGTAACCCAGCCGCTTTTGGGTTTGAAGTGCCCGAAGAAATTCAACTCGATGTCATCCGCAATATGGGCGATGCAGGCGGCTATACCGATAGCAAGGGCCTGTTTGCGCCGCGCAAAGCCATTATGCATTACACGCAAAGCAAACACATAAAGAACGTCACTGTTGACGATATTATCATTGGGAATGGTGTGTCTGAGCTTATCGTGATGGCGATGCAAGCGCTTGTCAATAATGGTGACCAAGTATTAGTGCCAATGCCGGATTATCCATTATGGACGGCCGCTGTCACGCTTGCTGGTGGCACCGCGCGACATTACAGGTGCGATGAAGAATCTGGTTGGTTGCCCGATTTAAAAGACATTGAATCTAAAATCAATGCCAATACGCGTGGCATTGTGGTGATTAATCCAAATAACCCAACGGGTGCGCTTTACCCTAAAGAAACGCTACAAGGCATTATCGATATCGCACGCCACCATGGCTTGGTGGTTTATGCGGATGAAATTTATGATAAAGTGTTATATGATGGCGAAACGCATACGTCGATTGCATCGCTTGCAGAAGATGTGCTGTTCGTGACCTTTAATGGTCTATCTAAGAACTATCGCACCTGCGGCTATAGAGCGGGTTGGATGGTGATTTCTGGTGAAAAAGATCAAGCCGCTGATTATATTGAAGGTCTCAATATGCTTGCATCCATGAGGCTTTGCGCTAATGTGCCTGGTCAATTAGCGATACAAACTGCATTAGGCGGTTACCAAAGTATCGAAGATTTAGTGGCACCCACTGGTAGGCTTTGCAAACAGCGTGATTTGGCATACGAGATGCTCACCGCCATCCCTGGGGTAAGTTGTGTAAAGCCTAAATCTGCGATGTATTTGTTCCCTAAACTAGACCCAAAAATTTACCCCATTGTAGATGATCAGCAGTTTATTTTAGATTTATTGCTAGAAGAAAAAGTGTTACTTGTGCAAGGTACTGGCTTTAATTGGAAAATACCTGACCATTTCCGAGTAGTATTTTTACCCAATGTGGATGATTTGACCGAGGCGATAAAGCGAATTGCAAGATATTTAGAACGCTACAGAAAAAAGCATGGAGCGAAAACTTGAAACATTTAAATGTTGGTTTATTAGGTATTGGTACCGTTGGTGGTGGAACTTACACAGTTCTAACGAGAAATGCGGCTGAAATTACGCGTCGTACTGGTGTTGAGATTAAAGTGGTGCAAGTGGCTGATAGAAATATTGAATTGGCCAAAAAAGTTACTGGCGGCAATGTGGATATTACCGATGATGCATTTACAACGGTAAGTAACACGAATGTAGATGTGGTGGTTGAACTTATTGGGGGATATACCTTAAGTAGGCAGCTCGTATTAAAAGCCATAGAAAATGGTAAGCATGTTGTAACTGCAAACAAAGCACTGATTGCATTGCATGGTAATGAAATTTTTGCGGCAGCGCAGGCCAAGGGCGTTATTGTTGCATTTGAGGCTGCTGTTGCTGGTGGGATTCCGATTATCAAAGCACTTCGTGAAGGCTTGGGGGCAAATAATATAGAGTGGATTGCGGGCATTATTAACGGTACGACTAACTTTATTTTGACCGAAATGCGCGAAAAAGGCTTAGCATTTAAAGAGGTCTTAGGTGAAGCGCAGCGCTTGGGTTACGCCGAGGCTGACCCCACTTTTGACGTAGAGGGCATTGATGCCGCGCACAAACTCACCATTATGAGTGCGATTGCATTTGGAATGCCCATGAAGTTTAGCGAAGCGTATACCGAAGGAATCACCAAGCTTGAGCAAACTGATATTAAATATGCTGAAGAGTTAGGTTACCGTGTAAAACTGCTAGGTATCACTAAGCGCACAGACGCAGGTGTTGAGTTGCGTGTGCATCCCACACTAATACCAGAAAAGCGCTTAGTAGCCAATGTGAATGGCGCGATGAATGCCGTTGTTGTGAAGGGCGATGCGGTTGGACCAACGCTATATTATGGTGCGGGTGCTGGCGCAGAACCAACCGCGAGTGCGGTGGTGGCCGATTTAATGGATGTCGCTCGGTTAAGTTCTGCAACTGTTGAACAACGCGTGCCTTATTTAGCTTTTCAACCGAACAGCGTTGCCGACTTGCCAATATTGCCAATAAGCGAAATTAATAGCGCTTATTATTTACGTATGCGTGGGAGTGACAAACCTGGCGTTTTAGCAAAAGTCACCAAAATACTTGCTGACCGAGATATTTCAATTGATGCAATGTTACAGAAAGAGCCTCAAGATAGAGAAACCGAAGCTGATATTGTGATTTTGACGCATACTACGCTTGAAAAAAATATGGATGCAAGTATCCTTGAAATCGAGGCGTTGCAGGCGATTGTTGGTAATTTAACTAAGTTACGCGTTGAGACTTTATAAAATAATAAAGCGCGCGTAATGCTTTGAAGAGATTTTGCAAACAAAATTTTTTTGAAAAAAATTGAACGTATTTTATTGTGTATTTACTAAACTTAGGTTTAATTAAAGTATATGGCAAATTTGACAGAAGAAACTCAGCCTTTTTCGCGCGTTACCAAACTCATAGAGCTCGAAAAGAGCGATATATACATTATTATTTTTCTAACGCTTGGTGCAGGTTTTCTAGCACTTGCTACTCCAATTGCTGTTCAAACACTTGTTAACATCGTCACCATGGGCGGTGTTATTCAGCCACTCATCTTAGTCTCTTTTATGTTGTTTATTCTGTTGGTTTTTTCTGGCGGACTCAATCTACTTGAGACTTATGTAGTAGAACTTATGCAACGTCGGGTATTTGTGCGTGCAACATTGCAATCAGCAGCAAAAGCACAAGCGATGCAAGTATCCGTAAGAGACTCTGAAAATACGGTTGAGCTTATGAATCGTTTTTTTGATGTGTCTACTGTACAAAAGACCACTTATCAACTCCTCACTAAAGGCTTAGCTGCTGTGTTACAGGCAATTGTGGGTAGTATAGTACTTATGTTTTATAGCTTTTATTTTGGGCTTGCAGCATTCTTTTTATTGTTTATGGCTTGGATCACTGTAAAAGTCGTTGGCCGCTTAGCTGTGCAGACAGCGATTAGTGAATCATATGCAAAATATGACACAGCCGCATGGTTAGAAAGTATTGGACGCAACTTAACGATGTTTAAGTTTGGTAATAGCCAAGCACATGCGATGCAACGTGCAGATGCGCTCGCCAATAACTATCTTGATCGCAGAAAAAAACATTTCTCCACGCTATTTAAGCAAAATATTTTAGCAACATTAACCTATGCCACTGCCGCCACCTTAATGCTAGGTTTAGGTGGTTGGCTTGTAATGCAAGGGCAAATTAATTTAGGCCAGTTTATTGCGGCGGAGCTCATTACTTTTACAGTACTTGCGGCATTTGTGCGTTTTGTTGCGCAATTGGAGTATTTATATGATCTAACGGCAGGCTTAGATAAACTCGCTATGTTACATGAGTTGCCTAGTGAACGAGAGGGTGGGCATGTTATTCAGTCTACACAGGCGTATTCTGTGGAGGCGAATCAGCTTTCTTTGCCAGCAGTTCAGCGTCAGCGTATTGTTAATTTGCATTTAGAGAGTGGGCAAAGTCTCGCAATTTTAGTTGATTCAGAAAATGCTAAATCATCATTAGCAGAGCTCTTGGTGGGGCTTCGTTCGCCACTTTCTGGCGTAGTGAAAATTAATAATATGGACATACGCCAACTTGATTTAAGCGCCATGAGGCAGCATGTCGCTTATATACAGCATATTGAAACTTTAGAAGAAAGCATCATTACCAACTTAACCTTACAACATCCTGAAACCAGCTTGCAAGAAGTCCAATATATTCTAAGTCAACTTGGGTTAATTGAAGCGATTAACGCTTTGCCAAACGGCCTAGAGACTTTATTGTTACCCTCTGGTGCACCACTTACCAATATGCAGTCACGTATCTTAATGGTAGCAAGAGCGATATTGATGGAGCCTAGACTCATTGTTGTAGACGGACTATTAGATGGCTTGCATGGCGATGAACTAGATAGGGTCTGTAAATCGCTAGCAGCAAGCACAGATGGATGGAGTTTGATTGTTGTGACCTCATTGCCAAGTATTGCTAAACGGTTTAATGAGATATACGAATTGGATAAGGAATGATCTCGAACAATCAATATCAATCAGAATTGATTTCACAAACGCCAGCATTTGTAAGACGTTTGGGCCGTTGGTTATTTTGGCTATTTTTTATTATTCCTTTTTTAATGTTATTTTTACCTTGGCTACAAAATATTTCAGCTTCTGGTATGTTAACCGCGTTAAATCCTGCAGATCGCCGTCAAGCCGTCGAAGCCCCAATTAGTGGTGTAATCAGTAAATGGTATGTGCAAGAAGGTACCCGCGTAAAAATGGGCGACGTATTGCTTGATATGACTGATGTGGATCCAAATTTTCAGAATCGCTTAGGCGAGCAGTTAGATGCAAGTGCTAACAAGCTTAAAGCGAAAGAAGATGAGCTTAAATCGTACCAATTGCAATTGCAAAGCTACCAAACAGTGCGCGATTCAAAAGTGAGTGCTGCAAGCTACAAACGCGATACGGCTCAGCAAAAAGTGCTCGCTGCAACTGAAGCGATTTACGCAGCCCAAGCTAATTTAGAGACAGCTGAATTGCAACTCACACGTATGCAACGTTTGTTAGCAGAAGGTCTTGTCAGTAAGCGTGATCAAGAGGTTGCAGAGCGCGATAATATTGTTGCAAAACGTAATCTAAATAGTGCAAAAGCCCAAATGGATGCTGCTAAGGCAGAAGAACGCTCAGCTAATGTTGAAATATCACAAATTCGTGCAGATGCACAAAGCGCAATAGATTATGCAAACGCACAAGCGAATAAAATTCGTGGTGAAATTGCAGATAGCCAAAATAGTATCCTGAATGCTGAAGTCAATATTGCGCGCCAAAAAGCTCAACGTGTATTGGCGCCTCGGGATGGCACAGTATTTAGGTTGCCAGTAAATTCACAATCGCAAATTGTTGCAAGAGGTCAGCCTTTACTTGTCATCGTCCCAAATAATAATGATCGCGCTGTCGAGCTATATGTAGATGGACGAGATGCGCCACTGGTCGTAAAAGATAGTGAAGTGAGATTGGAGTTCGAAGGTTGGCCTGCGGTGCAAGTTTCAGGTTGGCCTAATGTGGCTATTGGTACTTTTGTGGGCAAAGTCGCTTTTGTCGATGCTACTGACGATGGAAAAGGGCATTTCCGTGTCATGGTGGTGCCAGATGAGCGTAAACAAAAATGGCCAGAAGATCGATTTTTACGTCAAGGTGCTTCGGTACATGGCTGGATATTGTTAGAGAAAGTCGCTATTGGATACGAAATATGGCGTCTCCTGAATGGTTTCCCACCACGATTGCCAGCAACGCCTGAAAATGGGACAGATAGCAAATGACGCTTGTACGTTGGGCGCTAGTTTTCAGTTCGACCATCTTGCTCATCTTTACTCAATGTTTATTTGCAGAAGAAGTTAAAAAAACTATCGACAGCAAAGCAAATGCCATACAGCGTTTGCAGCGTGCTGAAGGACTTAAGCTTGAGGACTATAGCGCGCCTGCAATCACATTGGATGAGAGTCTACAAAAACAAAAAGACACGAAGCAGGGCATTGAATACGATTTAAAAGAGATTTTAAAAGAAACTAATTCTGCACGAGCTGACGCAAACAATATCCAACTTAGCATTGCAGAGATTAGAGCAAGCGCCCTTAAAAATAATCTGGCATTACAAGTCGTGCAGTTTGATCCGCGTATTGCAGAAACGCGTGTTAGTGAAGAACGTGCCAAGTTTGATAATATTATCTATGCAAATTTGAAATATGGTGAGTTAGACTTACCTAGTACAAGTGGCGACCGCGTAACTTTTTCTTCAAATAACCCAGCCTTAAGTAATCAAACAGTTAAACTTACAAGACAAAATCAGCGAGTTGAAAGTATTGATGGTGAAATTGGCATTGCCGTTCCACTGCGTACTGGTGGTGTTGTTAATATAAGTTCGCCTTTTGAAAATAAAGATAAAAGCAATCCGTTTGGTTCAAATGAGTATCGCAGTGGGCTTCGCTTTTCTGTCAGTCAACCTTTGTTGCGTGATGCAGGTGTAGCAGTAAACGAGGCTAGTATTGAAATTGCTAGCTATGACCAACAAGCAACCGAAGCGCGGGCAAGGCTACAATCTATTCGTGTATTGGCGATGATAGATAAAGCTTACTGGGCGCTGAATCAAGCTTGGACAGATTTAGATATTCGCCGCCAGCAACACGAGTTGGCAAGTCAAAACTTGGCCATGGTAAAACTTAGGGTGAAAGAAGGGTTAAGTGCTGCCATTGAGTTAAATCGTGCTGAGTTTGGCGTCACCGATCGCCTAGAGCAACTCATTGTTGCCAATACCAACTTAAAGCTAGCACAGCGCCAATTGAAATTTTTATTAAACGATGCAAAATACCCTATTGAAAGTGAAGTTGGGTTTTCACCTTCTACACCACCCACCTTGCTGCAATATGCCTTTGATCGCGAAAAATTGGTTAACCAAGCAACTGTAAATCGTCTAGAATTGCTCGAAATAGAACTTAAGTTGGCAGAAGACGCAACGCGTATCGATTTATTAAAAAATCAAACTTTGCCTTTATTTACCTTAGATTATAGCTACGGTGCGCTTTCTAACAGTGCAGGTAGTTTTGGCAATGCTTATGGCAATGTGTTAAATGGTGAATTTAACGACTGGTATGTGGGGTTTAAGTTTGAAATGCCTGTGACGAATGAAGCGCGTTTAGCGCGATTAAACCGTGCTGTAGAGCAGCGCTTGCAACGATTATCGACTAAAACATTGCAAGATCTCACAGTGAAGCGCGAAATTAACGATAGTCTAGATATCGTTGAGCAGCATTGGCAACGTATTTTAGCCGCACGCCAGCAAGTAGGCATTGCCGGCATGAATTATGATGCAGAGCTTAAACAATTTAAAGAAGGCTTACGTACCATGACTGAGGTGCTTGAAATGCTCACTCGTTTAGGTGATTCACAAATGAAAGAAATCCGTGCGATTACCGATTATCAAATTGCGCTGATTGATTTATCGTTTGCGACGGGCACCTTGCTTGGTTATACCAATGTGAGTTTTTCGTCTGCCGATTTTGCACCTGCGCAATAAAAGTTTAACTGCTTTATAATATCAACTTTACAGTTGAATAAAGTAAGTCATGAAATACATTTCTACCCGCGGGCAATCTCCAGCCTTATCTTTCAGTGAAATCTTACTTGGCGGTTTGGCGCCCGATGGCGGCTTGTATTTGCCAGAAAACTATCCAAAATTTAACGATGCCGATTTAAGCGACATGCGCGGCATGAATTACCGCGATTTAGCATTTGCTATTTTGTCCCGATTAATAGATGATATTCCTGTCGCTGATTTAAAAGCGATTATCGATAAAACCTACACCGCTGAAGTATATGGTTTTACCCGCGCAGGGCAAAACGCAGAAGACATTACGCCTACCATCAAGCTAGAAGATAATTTATACATCCTATGCCTTTCAAATGGCCCAACTTTAGCGTTTAAAGACATGGCCATGCAGTTGCTTGGCAATTTATTTGAATATGTGTTGGCTAAAAAAGGCGAGACCACCAATATTTTAGGTGCAACATCAGGCGACACTGGTAGTGCGGCAGAATACGCCATGCGAGCCAAAAAAGGTGTACGCGTATTTATGCTAAGTCCGCACCAAAAAATGAGCCGTTTCCAATCTGCGCAAATGTTCAGCTTGCAAGATGACAACATCTTTAATATTGCTGTGAAAGGTGTGTTTGATGACACGCAAGACATGGTAAAAGCCGTTTCAAACGACCATGCCTTTAAAGCTAAGTATAAAATAGGCGCGGTAAACTCTATTAACTGGGGACGTATCGTTGCGCAAGTGGTGTATTACTTCAAGGGCTACTTTGCCGTCACGAAAAACAACAGCCAACAAGTCAGCTTCAGCGTACCTAGCGGCAACTTTGGTAACGTGTGCGCAGGTCATATAGCCCGAATGATGGGCTTACCGATAGATAAACTCGTTGTCGCCACCAACGAAAACGACGTGCTAGATGAGTTCTTTAAAACTGGCCAATATCGCCCACGTGGTTCTGCCAATACATACCATACTTCTAGTCCATCGATGGACATCAGCAAAGCCTCAAACTTTGAGCGTTTTGTATTTGACTTGGTGGGTAAAGATGGCGCCAAAGTACGCGAGTTATGGGCAAGCGTAGACCAAGGCGGCGCGTTTGACTTAACTGCCTACATGCCTCAAGTCAGCACCAAGTTTGGTTTTGTTTCTGGCAGCAGCAACCATACCAACCGCATGCAAACCATACGCCAAACAAAAGAGAAACACGGTGTAGTGATTGATACCCATACGGCTGATGGCTTAAAAGTTGCACTTGAGTTACGTGATAACAAAACGCCTATGGTGGTATTAGAAACTGCGCTACCAGCTAAGTTTGAAGATACTTTGGTGGAAGCGCTTGGCGAAGTGCCTCCAAGACCTGACAGCTTAAAGGGCATTGAAGAGTTACCACAAAAATTTACGGTGATGGACGTGAGCGTTGATGCGATTAAACAGTTTATTGTGGAAAATACGTAAATTTTTGTTTGTCCCCTAATTTCTAAAGTCAAATGTTTGAATTAGTTTAGTACAACACCGTATTAATTAGTTAGTTCAAAGTTAGAATATACTTTGCCAAGATTAGTGCATCATCGTCAGACAATTGGATTTGTGGTGGCATAATATCTTCACCCCAAACGCCAGAACCACCAGATTTAATTTTTTTTGCTAACTTTTCAGCTGCAAATTCATCATTTGCATATTTTTTAGCTACTTCATTTAGTTTTGGTCCATATTTCCTTTTATCGATGTAATGGCACGCAAGGCAATTGCTTTTTTGGAGCAACTCATAATCTGCATAAGCAACTCCTACAATAGATGAAAAGCAAAGAAAAGTTAAAGTGCTGATTATTTTCTTCATTCAAAACACCTTTTTAAAATGTAAGAAACCGTCATAACGCGCTGTCCTTTTAACAGCGCGTTTTGGGTTTGAATTTACTCTGGTTTTACTCGATAAATAACACCCTGATCTTCCAGCGCAACATAAAGATTACCATCAGGGCCCTGCACTACTGAGCGGAATCGGCCTGTTGCGGTTGGCCAAGACACTTGTTCAGCCTTAGAAGAAAGACCATTGGCACTGATTTTTAGCACATCTAAACGGTTGCCAACTGGTGTGCCATGAATACCGATGCCGGTATAGCCTACTACCATCTGACCATCCCAATCTTTCCATTGTTTACCGGTTAGGAAAGTATTACAAAACATACCTTGAGAAAGGCCATTATTATTCCAAGCGGGTTTCATGGCTTTCGGATAAGTCTTTAGGTCAGTCATTGGCATAAAAGCTGAGCGTTGTTTTTGATCCATCGCCCCCATCTGGTTAGGCGAGTAACCGCAGTAATTATCAGGGCAATCTTTTCTACTCCCAATATTTGGACGTGGATCCCAGCCAGCATTGCCACCATTTGTCAGAGCTGTTACCTCATCGTTGTGCCACGGTCCGTTTTCTGCAGTAAATGGTCTGTTATCACTAGTACGAAACGCAATTCCTTGTGGATTACGGTGACCATATGTGTAAACACGAGGATCAAAACCGGCAGGTGGTTTATTGTCTGATGCGGCTTTACCATCTCTGTCGATACGAAGCACTTTACCACCAATCAGTGTTGGGCTTTGTGGTATCTCACCATTATGGTTATCACCTGTGGTCACGTAGAGAAAACCATCGGCAGGGCTGAAACGAATACGGCCACCATTATGTGCACCTGGTCCTCCAAAAGGGTGTTTAGTGGCAACAGGTTTATACCCTATATCTGTAACAATATCTGTGCGATCTGATACTCCATTTAACGATTCGTTAACCTTTAACCGCATAACGCGATTAGTTAGTTTGTTATTTAGCTTTGAACTTGAGTAGACATAGATAAATCGATTCTTTTGAAAATCAGGATCAATCGCTACCCCCATCATGCCAGCTTGCCCGTCACAGAAAAGATCTGCGCTTGAAGATGAATAGCCAGTGCTGCCTTCAATACCATGCAATTTATTTGTGGAACCTGATGGGAGATGAACTGACAATCCTTTACACTTTTCAGTGAAGAACATTGTCCCGTCTTGAAGGAAAGCCATATCCCATGGTAGCTCAAGTTTGTTAACCGCAACTTCAGTCTTGAGGTTAGGTGCAGCAGCAAACAATGTGCCTGATGCAATAAGACCTGCAAAAACCAATCCAACTTTAACAGTGCTGATTTTATTCATTTCATCTCCTAAATAATTTTTGAAGAAACCCAGCTAAAAGTGACATTAGCTGTAGTTTCCCTTGCTCGAAATATTGATTAACTCCCTAGATTCCCTTTAAAGTACTATTGAATAACGCTCTTTAAATTTATCAACTTTTATAGTAGGAAACTAATATTGATAATAGAAGGTTTAACTTTAGATAGATACCAAGGCAATTGAAGGAGTGACAAATTCCTATGTTTTTTTAGTAAAATTCCCAGATAATTTATGTTTTTGAAATGTAAATCTAAAATATAAGCAGTATGCGGTAACGATTATTGTATAGAAAATAAAGTAAAAAAGAATAATGAAAAAAATAAATGGAGTAACTATGATGATTTAAACAAATTTAATTTAAAGAACGCTTTTTGAACAATAGGTAATAATATTTGGGATTTACTATGAATTAATCAAAACTCTTAGGACGGACTCAATTATGTAATATGTTGGATTGCATCTCTGTTAAAACAATCACTGGCGGATAACGCTACTCTCATCTGCCCAAATCCATTTAACTACGCTAATCGTTAAAAACGATTAAATTTAATGCCCTGTAAGCCGCTTTGGTATAGGGTTGCAGGGCATGTCAATTATTATATTTAAAACCAATCAACGATATTCAATATTTATTCTATAGCGAAAATTTAAAACCTTGAAATGCTAGTACTAGCAATTGACGTATTTAATATTAGCGCGATAAATAATCTATTTGAAAAAATACCAAAACCGTCATTCTGGCGAAGGACAGAATCCAGATAAGGCAAATAGAAAACTATAACTAGCATGCAATTTTGTGTTTACATGATGGCAAGTAGTAGAAATGGGATGCTTTACATTGGCGTAACATCTGATTTTGTAGCAAGAATATGGCAACACGAAAATAATGTTGCAGATAGATTTATTAATTATTCAGCACAAGAGTGCTTTTTAATAGTTAATGTAATCAGTCATAAATAAAAAAGCAGATTTTCATAGGGGAAAATCTGCTTTTTAAGTCAAAACTTAGACAATAATTTGTCCAAGTTTAAGCATGTGATTAGTCTTTACCGATTTCGTAAACTTCTTCTTCGGTTTCGCCAATTTTTCCAGTCACTGCATCCACTTCAACTTCCATTTCTTTTCCAGAAGACATTTTGATGTCAAATTCATATACTGGATTGCCGTCTTCTAACTCGTATTCCGTGCTAACAACTTCGCCAGCAAATTTCTCAAGTGCCGTTTTTTTTGCATCTTCCATGCTGACTTTAGCTTTTGATTTAAACTCATCGCTGTTAGGATCAACGTCTAGCTCTTCTTCATACACTTTACCTGTTTTGGCAACGCACTCAACTTCCCACTCTTTACCGTCAGCACCTTTAATATCAAATTCATAAATCGCGCCACGGCCTTTTTCAACTTCTGCTTCTAAAGAAACAACTTCACCAGGATGTTTTTTTAAAGCGGCTTTCATACAAGTTTCCATACGGCCTTTATGCGTATGGCTATCGGCAAATGCAACGGATGAAACTAAAGACAATATTGCAAAGGTAATAAGTTTTTTATTCATAGAAACTCCTTAAGTTGTAAAAAAATAGATATTAAACATGTAGCAAAATTAGGTATGTTTGACGATGTACTCCCAAATCGTTGGTATCAATGATTGAGCATAGTCGAAATTAATTATTGAATTATAGATTTATAGCCTATATCTTATCAGTAAAAACTCCAAGTTTCAATAAATACTTCATATAAATCAATTTGATATGGTTAAAAGTTTGTTTAAATAGGAAAGTTTTATTGTTCTTATTATTGATGGTGTTTTCTGATGATTTAAAATTTCCGCGCTATCAAATTGGCGTATATAATATTTCTCACTTTTTAAAAAATATTTTAAGTAATGAAACAATACCACGAGCTATTAAAACATGTGTTAGCACACGGTAACCAAAAAACAGACCGCACAGGCACGGGCACAACCTCTGTTTTTGGCTACCAAATGCGCTTTAATTTGGTGGAGGGTTTTCCGCTACTCACCACAAAAAAAGTACATTTAAAGTCGATTATTCATGAGTTGCTTTGGTTTTTGCAAGGCAGTACTAACATTGCCTATTTAAAAGAAAATGGCGTGCGTATTTGGGATGAGTGGGCAGATGAAAATGGTAATTTGGGCCCTGTCTATGGCTATCAATGGCGCAATTGGCCTAAACCAGATGGCACGCATATTGACCAAATTACTCAAGTGGTTGAAGCTATCAAAAGGAACCCTGATTCTAGGCGTTTAATTGTCTCGGCTTGGAATGTGGCGGATGTTGACCAGATGAAATTACCACCTTGTCATGCCTTTTTTCAGTTTTATGTGGCGGATGGAAAATTAAGCTGTCAGTTGTATCAACGTAGTGCAGATATTTTCTTAGGTGTGCCGTTTAATATTGCGTCTTATGCTTTACTCACCATGATGGTGGCGCAAGTGTGTGGGTTAAAGTTGGGTGATTTTGTGCATACCCTGGGCGATGCGCACATCTACAGTAACCACATGGAACAAGTGAAAGAGCAACTTTCTCGAGATATTCGCCCAATGCCACAAATGCACATTAATGGTGCAGTCAACAGTATTTTTGATTTCAAATACGAAGACTTTACCTTAGTGAACTACAATCCGCACCCAGCAATCCAAGGCAAAGTGGCTGTTTAACTGGTTGAATGGCCGCATTGGTTTTATACAGCCATATCTTCGGTTATAGTCAGCCAAATTGTATTATAATTGTAAATTAAGTAAATCAATCAAAGACTTAACTATTTTTTTGGTATAATTATTGCTTAAGTTTTTATGTTATTTTTTAAAACAGGAGAGTTATTATGTATCGTTTATCTTTAGGTGCAATGTTAGTTGCAGCTGCTTTTTTTTCAAGTTCAGCAATCGCTGGTCATGAGTCTATTAAACATGTGAAATACGATAGTTTAGGTAAGTGCGTAAAAGCAGCTTTGTCTAAACACGAAGGTACCATTGTTAAAATGGAAATGAAATCTGAAAACAAAAAACCAACTTACGAATTTGATGTTGAGTCTGCAGATGGTACATCATGGGATATTGAATGCGATGTAAAAAGCAGCAAAATCACAGAAGTCGAGCAAGAAGTGAAAGCGAACGATGCTAAATTTACAGCGGTGGCTAAAGTATCAGAAGCAGATGCGAAAGCAACAGCTTTAGCTGCACACCCAGGTACAGTAGTTGAAACAGAATATGAAATTGAACCAGATGGTAAAGCATCATACGAATTTGATATCACTGAAGCTGATGGCGAAGAAGTGAAAATTGAAGTCGATGCGGCTTCAGGTAAAATTGTTGAAACAAGCTACGAAGTGTACCAAATTGGTAAAGAGTAATCAGTTAAATTCACTTTAAATATTCATTTTTTGGAACTTAAAAAGGCGCTTTCAGCGCCTTTTTAGCTTTTGTACTTGATTAAGGAGGTTGGGAGTTTTTCCTGGTATTTGGTGAGTAGTTCTTACAATTACATATCGCTAGAGAAGCTAAATTTTTGATTTAAAGTAATTGGTTTGTTTGACGCTCAAATGCTTTCTTTAGCCGCTTTATACCTAAAATAGTTTCTTCGTTATTAAGTTTAGCAAACCCTAGGCGTATTGCAGAAACCGATTCACCTGCTAGGCTATAATTTGCACCTGCAATAAAACGTACTTTTTCAAGCTCTGCATCGTTTTGCAATGTTTGCATATTAATTTTTTTATTCACAGTAAGCCAAAGCGCCAAGCCACCATCTGGCATTGAAAAATCTACATAGTCATTTAACTCACTACGAATTAGTTTGGCGATAAAAGCCCGACGCTCTTCATATACTTTAGATATTTTTAATGTGTGGCGATTAATTTCTCCAGTATGTAATAGCTCTGCTACAGCAAGTTCGGTGACTGCGTTACCTTGGCGGTCAATCATCATGATTTCGTTACCAAAATGCTTAATAATTTCACGAGATGCAACTACAAATCCCAACCTAAAGCCAGGCGCTAACACATTGCTTAGCGAGCCAACATATATCACCCGATTGGGTTTATCTAAACTTGCTAAAGGCATAATTGCTCGTTTAGAAAAATGAAACTCAAAATCATGATCATCTTCTATAATTAAAAAATCATATGCCTCAGCTAAAATAATTAGTCTCTTGCGGTTAGCAATAGGCATAGAGACCGTAGTGGGTATTTGGTAATGTGGGCTCACATATACAGCGCGAATTTTGGTACTTTTACATAACACTTCGAGTGCATCTAAATCCATACCATTTTGGTCTTGTTCAATCGTAATGATCTGGGCGCCACAACTTTTGAAGGCATCACTCGCTAATTGATCGCACAATTTTTCCATCACTATGACATCATTCTGTCTTACTAACACGCGACCAGCTAAGAAAAACCCCATCTGTTGGCCACGAACAATACAAATATTTTCCACGTCTGCATGCAAGCCACGATTCATGTTTAACATGTGTAATATTGCTTGGCGCAATATCATGCTACCTTTTGGCTCGTTATAAGCTTGCTTATTAGAACGTATGATAGAAATGAGTGCATGGCGCATTGCGCGTGATAAGACATCTAGTGGCACAAGGCGTGAATCAGATGTGCCATCACTGAAATGAACAAAGTCTCTTTCTGCTTTTTTGTTCGAAGCGGCTTTAGATTCGATGACAGTTTTGTTTTTAAACGCGAAATCGAGTTTTTTGATAGGTTTTGGATTGTAGCCAACAGCAAAAATGCGAGATGCAACAAAAGTGCCGCGTTTGCTTTCGGTTGTTAACCAGCCTTGCGCAATCAGTTCTTCGTAAGATTGCACAACCGTTTTACGGTTTACGCCTAGCTTAATGGCCAATTCGCGCGTGCCTGGAAGTGCCATGCCAACTTCAAAACGACCTTGCTGAATTTCATCAATAATTTTATTCGCAATTTGCGAATGTATTGCTATTTCTGAGTCACGTTCAATCATGACTTCTAGTTTCCAAGGTCTTAACATTTTATTCCTTATATGTTGGCAAACATGTTAGCAAACAGAAATTGTGAAATCACTAAATCGATTCTGGACCCGTTTGATATTTAAATCTGGATGGCATGGAGTAGATTTATATTGATAAAGTTACATTTGTTTACAAATTGTAACAATTTGACTAAATATTAAACTTACAGTTCATATAAATGTAGGTTAAATGAGTGGTTAATTAATGCGTAAGCAAAAGAACATAAATAAGTATTAAAAGATTTAACTTAACTACTTAATTTATACAATTATTTTGTCTTTGGAGATAAAAATGAAATTAAATACAATCAAACTAGCTTTAGGCTTAGTTGCAGGCGCAGCATTGGCAATGCCAATGGTAGCATCAGCAGCTGCAGACCAAGAAGCAGCAATCGCAAATGCAAACAACTGGGCTCACCCACGCGGCAACCAC